>CEVU01017526.1_pt1 | contig 50525 bp, 52 predicted proteins | sample 427081 | NCBI WGS metagenome assembly CEVU01 (sample SAMEA2623868, study PRJEB7988) | marine metagenome | biome: marine biome (ENVO:00000447); feature: deep chlorophyll maximum layer (ENVO:xxxxxxxx); material: "saline water (ENVO:00002010), including plankton (ENVO:xxxxxxxx)" | depth 80 m | reverse complement strand
GCAGCTTCTGGGATTCGAATTCGCCAGCCAGCTCGTCAGACAATGCAGTAACTGCTGCGTCTGTATCGTCAGGATCGACTTTGAGACCGATGGTGGCTCCACTCTTTCTTTGTTCGGCTAGAGCGAAGATATAAGTTTGGTGTCGAACCAGCATTTCTGCGTTGCCAGGCGCGAGCTTGGCGCCGAGGCGACTTGGCCCGACGTAGGTTTCTGCTTCGGGTAGGTCGTAAATAACGAAACCCTTTGTTGATTCGAGTTGCTTGGTTTCCACAGTTAAATTGTGCCACTTGCGGCAGCTAATAAACACCGCTTCGGCCTAAAGTCTGTCCGGTCAACGCTGCCTTGTAGCGAAAGCTGTCCGTGAAAGGGGAAGTTGATGCGCTTCAGCGAAGCAATGAGGATAGAAGAACAGAATGATGGTCGACTAGTTGCTAACTTTGACCGTTCGTGGTGGGTCGTTAATGGACCGAATGGTGGTGTAATTGCAGCGCTATTAATTCGGGCGGCGCAGCATTATTTAGGCGGTGACCGTTGTGTTCGGACAGCAACCACACACTTTCTTGCTGTTCCCAAGGAAGGCCCAGTTCATTTGGAAGTAAGTGTCGAACGTCAGGGAAGAATCGCCGCTTTCGCTACGGTGCGAATGACACAAGAAGATCGTCCCATAGCGACTGCCTTAGTTGCATGTGCAGACATGGAAATAGTTTCGCACGAGTGGGAACAGCGTAGTTTCCCGACCCTGCCTCCTATTGCCGAGACGTGGGTTATGACCAGAAACTCGGATGATGTCCCGTTGAGGAGTCGATGGGATCAACGGTGGGGTTTAGGAGTCCCGGGGGTTCCTGAGACTTCGACGGTTCCTGGCGGTTATGAGGCTGGTGGTTGGGTTCGCCTGGTTGAACCTGAGCCTTACGATGAAGCTCTGCTAGCAGCGATGGCAGACTGCTGGGTTCCAGCAGTCATGGTCCACTCTGATGTGGCAGTGCATACTCCGACTTTGGAACTAACGGTTCAATTTCGGACTGATCCCAGGAATATTGATTTGAAGCGCAATGATTATTGTGCTGCGGTCTTTAGGCAACTGTCTGGTCGTGAGGGTTTTATAGACGAGACAGGAGAGATTTGGTCGCCGGATGGACACCTCTTAGCTCTTTGTCGCCAGATTGGAGTTGTGTTGCCGAGACCGGACGAGACGCTTGGCCAGTGGGAATTCGTTCGTTCTTAGTTTTGCAACGATTTCGGCGTTAGCGTTTACATCGTGATGCGTTGGTTGATACCGGCACTCCTGGTGCCGATGGTGATAGCGGGAGCTTGTCGTGGTGGGCAAAGTGAATCGCTAATTGAAGACGCGGATGAACCAAGTATCCAATTGTCTGTGTCTGGTAGGGCGCTGGATCCGTTCGAGTCTGCTGAGTCGGATACTGCAGTCGGCCAAATAGCCCCGGTAGTGACCGGCTCCGACTTGTTAACCGGCGAAACGGTTCAGATAGAGCCTTCCGGGAGGCCATTGGTTGTAGCGTTTTTCGCCCACTGGTGTCCTCATTGTCAACGTGAAGTGGCCACGCTTACTGAATGGCTGATGGCAAATAGGTTGCCAGCTAATGTTGATTTGGTTGCAGTATCGACTTTTGAAGCTCCCGAGCGCGGAAATCATCCTCCGAAAAGATGGTTAGAGGGTCAAGGTTGGAAGTACCCGGTCATTGCTGACACGCCGTCGCACGTCGTGGCAGATGCTTTTGGAGCTATGTCAGTGCCATATTTCGTGTTTGTGGAAGCTGATGGGACTATCGCATTCCGAATGAGTGGAAACCTCGGCCCCGAGCAGCTTTCCATTGCTATGAAACGTCTAGCAGGAACTTCAATTTAATTAATTAGTAATCTAAATGAAAAGGAGGCCTGCCTTAAGGTCGTCCAAGTGCCACCCTAGGTCTATGCGTCGTCTCCATACATCTAAGCGGCCAACAGGTCGCGGGTATAGAGAGCGCCCACGTTTTCGAGTCGGGCGTGAGGCTCGCGTTCGCGACTTACTAGGCCCTGACAGCACTGGTGTACGGCAGAGCCTTGTCGCTTTGGGCTTCAGCAGTATCACAGCAGTTGTTGCCGGCGGGCTGTTGGCAGCTATGACAGGAACGCTAGAACGCTATCCAGGTCTCTTGGTGTTAGTACCTGCAGCGATAGGTATGCGCGGCAATATCTTTGGTGCTTTAGGAAGTCGATTAGCGACGTCCATTCATGCTGGAACTTTTCGAATTTCTCGCCGCCCTGAAACCCTAGTCATGCAAAATGTCATCGCTTCTGGAGTGTTATCGCTCGTCACTGCAGTAGCTCTTGCTGTTCTTACAAAAACTTTGTCGCCTATCTTCGGACTTGATTCTGTTATAGCAATTAGCGACTTGTTGGTCCTTTCGGCAGTGGGGGCGTTACTTTCATTTTTGGTACTCACCGCTGTAACGCTTGCGATGGCAGCAAGATCAGCGCAGCGTGGGTGGGATTTAGATGATGTGAACGCCCCGTTGGTATCAGCTGTGGGCGATGTGGTGACACTTCCGGCGCTGCTTGTTGCGAGTTTGCTATTAGAAATAGATCTGCTTACAAAGACTCTCGCCGTTGTTCTAGTTGTTGCAACTGGAATAAGCCTGTGGTGGGTTCGACGCACACTGCTCTTAGTTATGCGGCAGGTCCTGATTGAATCACTTCCCATTCTTTTTGCGACTGGAATACTGCTTGTGATAGCCGGGGTAGTGATCGAGCATGAATTAGCGGCCTTTGCTGCCAATAGGGCCATGCTCGTGCTGGTGCCGGCGTGTCTCGCCACGGCTGGAGCGATTGGAGGCATTCTTTCGGGAAGACTTTCTTCAAAATTTCACCTCGGAGTAATCGAGCCAACTGTGATTCCGGGACGACCAGCTCGAAGGGACTTGATTGCTGGCTTAGCATTTGCCTTGCCAGTCTTTCTGCTAAACGGTTTTCTTGCCCATTTGGTGAGTTGGGTATTCGGTTTTGAGTCGCCGGGAATCACTTCTTTAGTGTTGATTTCGACTATCGGCGGATTGATCGCGACTGTACTTGCCGGCGCTATCGGTTATTACGGAACGGCCCTAGCTGTCAGAGCTGGAGTAGATCCAGATACCTATGGAATGCCCCTCGTAACAAGCTCTGTAGATCTCGGGGGTGCAGCCGCATTGGTTCTAACGATCGGCTGGATGGGCTTGTCGTGAATCACTTGAACCCTCCGATAGCTCTTGGCTTTAAAGCCCGCCACCTTAATTTTGTTCCTGCACCTTGTTCTTATTGCCTAGTCTGTGAGATACGCCATGGATGACAAACCAAGGAATCTGAAAACACTATTAGCCGAGTCGAAAGATGCCTCGGAGCTAATGGTCGATCTTGCCTACGCAGCTCTTTATTTCGATGATGAAGGAATGGCTGAGGCTGTTCTGGGGCTCGAAGAAGAGATGTCTGATCTCGTGCATGAGATGCGATCTTTAGCGATGCTTGCTGTCCGTCATCCGCGTGAGGTTGATGGTATGAGCTCAGTCTTACAAGTTGTTTCGTCCATTGAACAGATAGCGAATGCTGCAGTCGATATTGCCAAGATCGTATTGCGAAATATCGGTATTCCGCGAGCTCTTGTGGTTGACCTCGCTCAAGCAGCAGAAGTTTCGCACAGACTGGTGGTGGCCGATGGAAGCCATTTGGCTAATCGTCCCCTTGCGGACATGGAATTACCTGTTGTTGTAGGTATGAGGGTGGTCGCCATACAGAGAGGCAGACGGTGGCTTACAGATGTCGGTGGGGATGAGATAGTTGAGGCGGGTGACGCTCTATTCATGCGAGGTGAACCGGCAGGGATAGTTCGGCTGCGTGAGTTAGCGGCGGCGGTACCGTGGATCCCCCCTGCATCTGATACTTCAAGTCTTCTGACTGACCTTGATCGAGCAGTAGACACTCTTGTGGAGATGAAAAATATTTCAGAAACTGCTATTGGTTTGGCTTATTCCGCTTTGGTGCTGCAAGACCTCTCGTTAGCTAGGGAAGTGCGAGCCTTAGAAGAACGTCTCGATGGAATGAAAGTTTCTTTACAGACCTGGGTTCTTCGAGCAGCTGCTGATGACGTAGATCCGTCTGAACTTCGCGGTTTACTCCACCTAGCTGAAGCAGCAGAAGATATAGGCGACCAAGCGCTTCAAATAGTTTCTCTAGTTCTTGATCAAGAGGATGTCCACCCGGTGTTAGCTCTGGCTTTGGGCGACACTGACGACGTAGTAGTGCAAGTACCGGTTGCGCCGGGGTCTAGTGCTGATGATGCGACGTTGGGATCGCTTGGGTTGGCGGTCGATCCTGGTTATCACGTGCTTGCTGTGCGTCGAGCATCTGGCTACATATACAACCCTAGAAAAACGGTGACTTTGAGAGCAGGCGATGAATTGCTGGCCTCAGGACCAGAAGAAGGGAGAGAGCGTTTGGCGGCCCTGTGCGGATACACGACGAATGTGAACGAAGAAACTGGAATGGTAGATCTCACTCCTTCAAGCTAAATCAGGTCTTAAATAATCACGTCTGAAGTGAACGGATTGGTAGGTTGGCATTGATGCCGCTGTCAATACTTACAGTTCACGCGCACCCCGACGATGAGTCGTCCAAAGGCCCTGGAACGATCAATCTGTACGCCTCTCAGGGCGTGCGAACAACACTGGTCTGCTGCACCGGTGGAGAAGAGGGAGACATACTTAATCCAGCGATGGAGCGCCCTGAAGTTAAGGAAGATTTGGCATCGGTTCGGCGGTCCGAGTTGGATTTAGCTGCATCTATTATTGGGTACGACGAAGTTGTGATGCTTGGTTATCGCGATTCAGGCATGCCAGACAGCGAGGCCAATAAAAATCCCGACGCTTTCGCAAATGCTGACTTCGATAGCGCAGTCGGAAAACTTGTGGAGGTGATCCGTCGCGTTCGCCCGCAGGTTGTCATGACCTACCCTGAAGTGCAGAATCGATATCCGCACCCGGATCACCTGCAGGTTACAGCGATTAGCATCCCGGCCTTTGAACGGGCGGGTGACGCTACTTGGTACCCGGAAGCGGGAGATCCTTTCGAACCTTCAAAGCTCTACGCGCCCATCTGGTCAAAGCAAAGACTGCTGCTCACCCACCAGGCTTTTCTAGATCGGGGGCTTGAATCCCCATATGACGAAAAGTGGCTCTCTGGGAGGGATAGGGATGATCGGATTAATGCGATGATTCCGGTCAATAATGCAGTCAGAAGAAAAGCTCTGTTGGCCCATGCCACCCAAGTTGATCCAGAATCGCCCTTTTGGTTTGGTTTGCCCGAAGATGTTCAAGATGCGATTCATCCGTTCGAGGAATACATGTTGCTTCGTTCACGTATCCCTACTGATGACCTTGAAGAAGACCTTTTCGCTGGGTTGCGCAAGACGCCCGAAGTTACAGATTGATGCAGTTCTTAAGCGAAGAATTTGTTGCTAAGTGGTCTGCCGTTGAGCGTCCATTATTTGGCGATCTATCGGCGCTTCTTGTCGCCAAAATTGACGACACCCCTCAAGGAAAGGTGGCGATCTCTCTGGAGTTCGAGGGCGGGGTCATTTCAAAGGCATATCTCGGTTCAGGCCGCGGTCGAGACATCGAACTTTCGATGTCATACCACTTGGCTACTCAGCTATTTTTGCATGAGGCAGACCCAGCATCTGAGTACATGAAAGGTCACCTTAAGATGAGTGGCGACATGAGGCTTTGGCTGAAAATACTGCCCGTTTGGCGAGATCGAATTAACGACGGGAAATATTCTGATCTAGTGGCAAACACCGTTATTTAATTCGCCATGCAGGGCTTTGGCTTCTGCCAATGGTTTACATCCGTTGGATGATTGTTCCTGTTCCTAACCCTCCGCCACAGCACATCGTGACTAAACCAAACTCTTTGTCAGAGCGATGCAATTCGTGAAGCGCTTTAGTCATAAGAATTGAACCTGTTCCGCCAAGCGGGTGGCCCAGAGCAATAGCACCACCATTGGGGTTAACCGAATCCATGTCAGGGTTCATTTCACGGGCCCAGGCTAGAACTACCGAAGCAAAGGCCTCGTTAATTTCTACGACATCGATATCGCTCATACCCATTTGATTGCGCTCTAGGAGATGACGGGTTGCTTCTATTGGTCCGGTAAGCATTAGGACAGGGTCACTTCCGACTAGGCAAGTGTCAACGATGCGAGCCAACGGCTTCAGACCTTGTTCGGCTGCCTTCTCGGCAGTCATCATTAGCACCGCTCCGCTGCCATCGCTTATCTGTGACGAGGCGCCAGCTGTATGGACGCCATCGTCCATTACCGGACTCAGCTGAGACAAAGCTTCGAGCGTGGTTGGTCGAATCCCACCATCTTTCGATACCCGCTGGGTTTCCCCCGTTACAGTTCCGTCTTCGTCCACTACAGGAACATTGACCTCGACAATTTGAGTGGCGAACCTGTCCTCGTCCCACGCTCTCGCAGCGTTTGCCTGACTTCGGAGACCGAATTCATCGCACTCTTCGCGAGTAATACCCCACTTCTTCGCTAGCAACTCGGCGCCTTGAAACTGGGTTGTGTATTCGTAGTGATCTTTGTACCGAGGTGTCGCTGTTAATTGACCTTTTTTGTATGAGGACCCCATCGGATTTCTCGTCATCGATTCGACGCCGCATCCGACGGCGCTATCAACTACTCCTGAGGCTACTAAGCCGTAGGCGAGAGAAATTGCTTGTTGACTTGAGCCGCATTGCGCGTCCACGGTCGTTGCCGCAACCGATAACGGCATTCCGGCAGCGAGCCAGGCGGTGCGAGCAATATTTGCAGTTTGTTCACCTGCTTGGCTGACACACCCTCCAACTACTTGACCGATGGTGGAAGGATCAACTCCGCTCCGTTGGATAAGAGCTGTTTGCACCTCACTGAGGAGGTCGGATGGATGAATATTGCTTAATTCTCCACCTCGGCGACCAACGGGGGAGCGGACGGCTTCAACGATTACAGTTTCAGACATGGTCCAACCTTAGTCAGGGAAGTTGCTTAAAGTCCGTCCTTTAGTGGATTGTCCAAATCATGAGAGAGCAAGGTTTGTGCGGGTGCTGGTTAAGGGGTGACATTTATGCGGCATCTAGATCGACTTCGGGCAGTAGGCGGGCGTTCGATAACGCAGCTCTAGCCTCGGCAACACCCTTCCTTCCACGATCACGAGTCTTAAAATTCAACTTTCGGCGGCTCGGTTCAGGTGCTCTAGGAGCTATTTCGATAAGGCGTAACTGTCCTGTCATAGTTCCATTCTCACCCCGGGGTGGGACAGTGAGAATTAAATTGTTCAGCGAACTGCGAGTTCGATAGGTAAGAAGGGAAATGATCTGACTAATGTCGAAGTTGGAGTGCTAACCGATTAAGGAATCTAGACAATATGAGCTATCGCCACGGCATAACAGTTCCGTTCGACGCACCGCTGATTGAGCAGCGAGAGTTGTACAAGGAATTTGCTGACTTGGGATACACGGACTTGTGGAGTTCGGAAGCGGATGGGGCAGATGGCTTCACGCCTCTTGTTTTGGCTTCTCAGTGGGCGCCGCAACTTCGTCTAGGAGTAGCGATTATTCCGGCATTCACTCGTGGCCCAGCGTTAATGGCGCAACATATCGCGTCAATGTGTGAGGCTGCCCCGGGCCGGTTTGTGATGGGAATCGGTTCATCCTCGAATGTGATCGTTGAACATTGGAATGGAATCCCGTTTGAAGAGCCGTACAAGAGAACTCGTGACATGGTCCGATTTCTGCGATCAGCCCTTACAGGCGAAAAGGTAAGCCAAGAATTTGACGGGTTTGAAGTCAAGGGATTTACATTGAGGCGGGTCCCATCAGAGCAACCTCCAATACTGATTGCTGCGTTGCGAGCTGGCATGCTTCGTCTCGCCGGTCGGGAAGGAGACGGGGCTATCATCAACTGGCTTTCAGCGGCTGATGTAGCGACCGTCAAGCCGTTTGTAGATGAAGGTGGTTTGAACAAAGAGATAGTCGCTCGAATTTTTTGTTGCCCGAACCCAGATGCCGAAGTCGTTAGAGCCGGAGCGAAGCGAGCGATTGCGGCGTATTTAAACGTGCCGGTGTACGCAGATTTCCACCGTTGGTTGGGCCGCTCCGAAGACCTTGAAGGCATGTGGAGTGCATGGTCAGCCGGTGAGCGGAAAGCTGCTCTCGACGCGATTCCCGATCATGTGGTTGATGAACTAATAGTTCACGGTCATCCTGAAGAATGCCGGGAACACATCGATCGATACCACGAGATGGGGGTTACGACTTCCGCCGTTTCGATAATGCCGTTTGGAGACATCGATCCTGTGCAAGCTGCACGTGATCTCGCGCCTGCTGCGCGATGAGACCCAAAAGAGATGTTGAAAGGATTAGAAAATGAATTTGGAAACTATTAACTATGAAACACGAGACGGAGTAGCGCACGTTCGGTTTGCTCGCCAGGGCGGGGCCAATACAGTCAACCCTCAATTTTCTCGGGACCTTCGAGACGTGATGCTAGAGATTGAGTGGGACGAGCAGGTTAAAGCAGTCTCGGTGACTGCTGATGGCAAAGTGTTTCACGCTGGTGGAGATTTGAAAGAGTTCCACGAGGCAGGGGAAGGCTTGCCGAAACTCGCTAGCGGAATGCTTACAGATTTTCATGGCGGGATTTACAAAATGAATCGTATGCCGAAGCCGTTTGTAGCTGGTGTCAACGGGGCCGCAGGTGGAGCGGGTCTTTCTATAGTGAGCGCGTTTGACTTGGTTGTGGCTGGAGAGTCGGCACAGTTCACTATGGCCTACACGAGAGCTGGGGTTACTCCTGACGGGACGTCTACATATTTCGTAGCTCGACATATTGGCGTTCGAAGGATGCTTGATCTGACTCTGACCAACAGAGTGTTGTCAGCACGTGAGGCTGAGGAATGGGGATTGGTAAACCGGGTGGTACCTGACAGTGAAGTTGATGCTGCAACAGCCGAGTTGGCTCAGTCACTTGCTGATGGACCGGCATGGGCGCTAGGTCACGCAAAGCAAATCGTCTACGCCGGCTTTAACAGCTCTCTAGAAGAAGCTGGTGAGGTAGAAGGTGCGATGATCGCAGCGGCTATGGCTACACACGATGGCAAAGAAGGAATCGCAGCGTTCGTTGAGAAACGGAGCCCGACCTTTACTGGTGAATAGTTTCTACTTAACTCGCATAATTTGCGGAAGTACTGATCCAACGATCAACTAGAAAACCTCCGAGGGGCAAAGATCCCAAAGCCATTGCTGCGACAGCTTTTTTCAAAGTCCACTTTAGGTTCGAGAACCACCGAGCGATAACGACCACAAAGATTAGGTAGAGAACTCCGTGTATCGGTCCAACAATGGTGACGCCGTTCTCGTAACCGGTTGAGTACTTGACTGCTGTCGCCGCTAGGAGAATCAGGTAGCTCACAGCTTCCAAACGAGACGTCAGGTGTAAAATTCGATACATGGGCACAGTTTTGCGTAACTTCGTGTCTGTGACACCACTTGTAGGCATTACTGGTCGGAATTCTCTTGGTTCGACCGTGGCTCCGGGTATTTCCCACCTGGCTGACAGCCCAGTTGATTGGTTTTTCGCCGAGTACTCTCTTCGAGTGCGAGAAGCGGGAGGTTTGCCGGTTGAACTTCCCGTAATCGACAGTCCACGCGACTATGTAGAACGACTCGACGCCCTTGTGCTGACAGGTGGCGGAGATATTGCTCCCAAACGATGGAATGGTCCCGTTGACCTTTCTTTTATGGTTTCGGAAGAACGTGATGCGTTTGAATTTGGCCTGTTGGAAGCTGCGGTGGACTCGGGAATACCTGTGCTGGGTATCTGTCGTGGCCTCCAATTAATCAACGTCTTTTTTGGAGGGACTTTGGTTCCTCATTTGGATGCCTCTGAAGGTGACGAACATTCAAAGTTGACGGTTGATCGAGCTGAAGAGCGACACCCGATTGCATGCATACCTGGAACCATTTTATTTGAACTTTATGGTCCGACAGGGATGGTTAATTCCTTTCACCATCAAGCGGTTGACCAGTTAGGAAGTGGATTAAGAGCGAGTGCGTATTCACCCGATGGGACGGTCGAGGGAATCGAAGATGGGAGTGGTCGTGTGCTGGGAGTCCAGTGGCACCCTGAAATGTTGAAAAATTCACAACCAGTATTCGCGTGGGTGATTGAAATGGCAAACCAACGCTAAAAATCGATCTCTCTATATGACGCCGCGTGAACGACGATCCTCGACCTCACCGGGATCCAATCCCAAAAATTCAGCATAAATTGCTTCATTGTCTGCGCCGACAGGGTGAAAGATTTCAAGGTCGCGAAGTGGAGAACCATGAAATCTTAAAGGACTATGTGGAAGAGGAATCTTTCCAAGAGTCTCATGATCGACCCACTGGAGAAATTGACGTTCAATGAGATGTGAGTCGTTTACAACTTCGTCAATGTCTCTAACTATCGCCACGGGAACACCTGCTTGAGATAACTGAGATGCCACGTCGTGGCGTTGGCGGCTTTCGGTCCACTGCTCAACTAACTGATCAACTTCCGCCATATGTTCAGCCCGGTCAGTGTTATGGCGAAACTTTGGGTCATCGAGAAGATCAGTCCTGCCAATTACCTCAAGTACGGCGCGCCAATGCTTGTTAGTAACTGAGATTAGAGCGACGTGGCCATCTGAGCATTTATAGGCGTCGTAAGGAGCTACACCCATCGCGGCGTGTTTGTTTCCTGTTCTAGGCGCGACCCCCGTTTGGTGCCAGGAGAGCATGTTCGAGCAAAGCGTGTGATACGCAGCCTCGGCCATCGATGTTTCGACAAGCCTCCCTTTGCCAGTTTTTTGTGCCTCTAACAGCGCAGTAACTATGGCGCCGTAAAGATGAGCGCCTCCAAGGAAGTCAATGAAAGCTACACCTGCCTTCACTGGTGGTTGGTCGGGGTGCCCAGTTACGCTCATCGGACCCATATGAGCTTGGACAGTGATGTCCATAGCCGTTTGAGCAGCATCAGGACCGCTCAGGCCAAAACCTGAAGCATGGGCAAAGACAAGGGCAGGGTTCACCTTCCATAGCGTTTCGGCGTCAATACCGAGCTTTTCGGGTACTCCAGGAGCGTAATTGACTAATACGACATCGGCTTTTTGGGCAAGCCCGAAAAACATTTCGCGACCATCACCAGATTTCAGATCCAAGGTGATTGCTTCCTTAGAGGAATTCAGGGCAGCGTAAGAGATCGAATCACCTCTAGCTCGCAGCGGTTCACCTTGAGTTTGCTCGATCTTTATTACTCGAGCTCCAGCCATAGACAGCAAAAAGCCGGCGTATGGTCCCTGATAGATCTGCCCTAAGTCAAGCACGGTGATTCCTGTTAACGGGAGCGATCGATCGTCAGCGTTCACTTGAAGCTTCCCCCCAGAATGTCACGAGCCATTATGAGCCTTTGAACCTCGCTTGGCCCTTCACCAACCCGCCGGATTCTTAGCTCCCGGTACCATCTTTCAAGTGGTAGATCTTTGGTAACTCCAACACCGCCGTGAATTTGGATGCAACGGTCGATGACCCTGCTGCTGGCCTCTGTCGCCACTAGTTTCGCCATTGCGGCTTCGGTGCGGAATCTCTCTCCACTGTCGGCTTTTTGAGCTGCTTCTAGAACGCAATAGCGGGCATGACGAATATCGATTTCGTTGTCTACGACCATCCATTGAATTGCTTGTTTCTCTGCCAGGGGTGAGCCGAATGTTTCGCGGTTTTTCGCCCATTCGATAGACATCTCCTGTGCTCTAATAGCGGGACCGATGCAGCCAGCGGCGTAAGGGATGCGTTGCCGGCTAAGTCGATCGTTAGCGATAGCGAAACCTCCGTTTACTTCGCCAAGAATATTTTCCTCCGGGACTCTCATCTCATCGAATTGCAACTCAGTGGCGTAATGCGTTGCCCGCAGGGTGTGTACTACTCGTCGCACATGAAAACCGGGTGTATCCGTGTCGACAATAAAAGCGGTTACTCCATTGCGACCAGGGTCGTCTGAAGTGCGAGCGAAGATCAAGGCGTAATCAGCTTTGTCGGCTCCCGAAATGTAGAGCTTCGAGCCGCTTAAGATCCATTCGCCTCCGTCTTTGATCCCGCGAGTTTGGATGGCGCGGGCTGGGTCTGAGCCTCCCGAAGGTTCGGTCAGAGCGAAGCACCCCTTTTTTTCACCTCTGAGAGTCGGGTAAAGCCAACGCTCTTTTTGAACATCAGTAGCTTCGTAAAGCTGGGCTAACCCAGCGCCACCAAATACGCCATAACAAGGGTTATATAAGCCAGCTCGATGTTGGGACATCTCAATCGCCATCAGAGCACGAGTCGTAGTGTCGAGTCCCGGGCCACCGTATTCTTCGGGAATATCCAAACCATAGAAGCCCATGGATTTGGTTGTGGTAACCAGTCGATCTTGATCCGCTGGTTCCAACGACCCGGCATCGGGATCCAGATGGTCTTCTAAGGGTATGATTTCACTTTGTACGAAGCGTCGGGTGGTATCGACAATTAGTTGTTGTTCTTCGTTAAGGCTGAAGTCCATATCGCTCTCTCAATCCGGGGATAGTCTGCCAACGCGGCTTTGTTCGGCTTGTTGGTGGCTTGGAAGTTGTCCAAAATCGTGCAAGTGAAGCATTAAAAGTTCGTCCCATCGACTTCGGTAGTTCGAAGTGAACTCGAAACGAAATTTTGTTGCGCGGCTGCCGTGGAAGGCAAGCTCCTCTTCCAGGGCGCTGCGTATCCCGAAAAGGTGCGTTGCTCCTGCGTAACCAACAGAAAGAACCGTTCCGTCCGCATCGGCTACGTGATAAACCCCGAGCTGAGCTGGCAACGAAGCGATGGTCTCACCGTCGAGATCCATCCAGGTCTTTTCTAGTCTGATGCTCATGTCAGCTAGATGAGCCAATGAGATCCGACATTGCGGAGCCCATGAGGTCCTCAAAGTTTTGACGGAAAAACTTGTCTTTAACTACGTCAGAAAAACCTTGAACCTCGTTGTCGAAGCGCCGGAGAGGGTTTCGGCCACCCTCAACGTGAGGGAAATCAGAGCTAAACATGCAGATTTCATCTCCGGTGTTTTCAATAATCCAGCCGGTTGGTTCAGTTGGGAAAGGCGTCACTCGAATTTGACGATGTATGTACTCCGAGGGACGCAGTCCCAAACTCTGCAGCCGCTTTTCGTGCGGTGCGAAAGCATCGAAGGCCGCCTCGAGTTGTCGCATAAAAGATGGTAGCCATGCAGCTCCAAGTTCTATTACTCCCATTTTTAGAGCGGGAAATCTATCGAAAACGCCGTCGAATATGAGTGTCGAAAGAGCTTGGATGGGTGGTGATGAGATACTCATGTAGGAGACCGACCTGAAGTTCTCACCCCCGCCATGAAAATCTGGCTCAAGTGGCAAACCATTATTTCTGTGCTGGGGTGGCATTACTAGGTCAGGTGTTGCAACGTGCATCACTATGGGTATGCCTGCTTCTTGAGCGCGAGCCCAAATGCTGTCAAAAGCTATGTGGCTATGGGCATGGTCTTTCGGCATCCGGTTGGGAATCAGTAATGAGGCGGCCCCGGCGTTAATGGCTTCGGTGGCGCATGAAGTAGCTAAATCGAAGTCCTGAAGCGGTATGTATGCAACTGGTAAGAGACGGGGATCTGCATCGCAAAATGCTATTTGAGCCCGGTTCGCGGCAGACGCCACCTCGTACGTAAGGCTTGGAGGGGCCTCATGTTCCATTACTTCTAAAAGGGTGTTGGGCATCGTTGGAAAGACGAGTTGGCTGGCAAATCCCATATGGTCCAGAGCCTCGCTTCGGTCCAATGAGTTCGAGGCGCCATGAGCTCGGTAGTTCTTACGAAGCATGATTTCTTGCTCGGCTTTTGCCCGAAACTCAGGGTCCAGGTGGAGAGTGCGACAGTGATCTATCTCACTGAATATAGGGCTCTCCTCGCCGGCGAAAAACTCTGTTCTTGCGTAGTCCCGAACTTGCTGAGACCCGAATTCATCTAACCACTCTGGAGGTTCCATTGTGTGAGCATCGGCATCATGGATTATTCGATCTGTTACGTACACCATTGCCCGCCTCTTTCTTTGTCTGTCAGAATCGTAGTAGCGCTATCACTACCGATGCTTTTAGCTAGTTATTGTGGAGGGCTTCGTTGATTCCCTCCCACCGGTCGGGATCAAGAACGCGCATTTCAATAGCCCCCGAAGAACTGTTGCGTATTAGCAACATCCCCGAGCGGCCAGATAGTTCTTTACCCTTAACGACGGATCCGTCAGGAAGAGTTATTTGGCTTCCTGCCGTCACATAACACCCAGCCTCAACGGTGCAGTAGTCGCCTAGCGATATGCCGATCCCAGAGTTTGCACCCAAAAGACAATTTTCGCCGACGGTAATCGTTTCTTTGCCGCCGCCAGACAGAGTCCCCATGATCGAGGCGCTGCCGCCGATATCGGAGTTAGCACCGATAACCACGCCAGCGCTAATTCTGCCTTCGATCATTGAGGGTCCCAGGGTTCCTGCGTTGAAATTGCAGAAACCTTCATGCATGACTGTTGTCCCTTCAGCTAAGTGCGCTCCGAGTCGAACTCTGTCGGCATCGGCAATCCTCACCCCCGAGGGAATTACGTAGTCGGTCATTCGCGGGAATTTGTCGACTGAAGTCACCGAAATACTCAGGTTGATCTCCGCCGCCCGGGCTTGAAGCTCGCTTACTCGTTCCGGTAAGACCGGACCGGCGTTGGTCCAGGCGCAGTTGGTTAGCAACCCGAAAACGCCATCGAGATTGGCTCCATGAGGCTGAATTTCTCTGCGACTCAGCATATGGAGTCTGAGATAAGCGTCAGAAAGATCTTCTGCTTGCGCGTCAATGTCTTCGATGGCCACTTCAACTACACGACCCTGAACTAGGCCCAGTTTTTCGGCCATACACGATCTGTTGGGATCGACCCCTGAGCTGGGATACCAGACATCCAGCTGGGTATCTGTTTCCACATCGAAATAGCTATGGCCGACTGCTGTGATGGTCATAACCTTATTTTCGCAGCGTTGAAGCTAGATACCGACTTCTCTCTCCATATATCTCAAAAATCGAGAAAATTTCCTAGAGATAACAGTGTCGAGAAACCCTTTTGCGCCTAATAGGGCTTTCCAGCGGGCACAAAGCTTCTGGGCCGCCTAGTTTCGAGTCCATGAAGACACCGGTTTGTGAAATGCTCGGCGCGGATGTACCCATCCTCGCGTTCACCCACTGTCGAGATGTGGTTGCTGCCGTCACCAAGGCTGGAGGCTTTGGTGTGCTTGGCGCAGCGGGTCACACTCCAGAACAACTGGATATCGACTTGCAATGGATTCAAGATGAGGTTGGTGACAAGCCGTTCGGCGTAGACATCATTGTTCCCGCTAAATATGAAGGTTCTTCGGAAGGCGGGAAATCTCTAGGTGATCTCAAAGAAATGATTCCGCAGAGCCACCGTGATTTCGTCGACGACATGATGGAACGTTACGCGGTTCCTCCATTGCCAAAGGAGGATTCCGAGCGCAGCGGTGTGCCAGTTGACTCCGAACCGCCCATGACCTACGCACAAGCGGTGCCTCTAATGGACGTTGCGTTTTCTCACCCAATCAAACTAATCGTTAACGCTTTGGGTCCCCCTCCTCCGGACATGATTGAGCGGGCGCACGCAAATGGAGTACTGGTTGGCGCACTAGCAGGAAAAAAGGCCCACGCTGTGCGTCACGTAGCGGCGGGGGTTGACATCATCATTGCGCAAGGTCACGAAGCCGGTGGTCATACCGGTGATATCGGAACGATGGTTTTGGTTCCAGAAATTGTCGATGCTGTGGCGCCAACTCCCGTGCTAGCGGCGGGCGGGATAGGAAGTGGACGACAGGTAGCTGCTTCGATCGCGTTGGGGGCACAGGGTGTTTGGTGCGGGTCCGTATGGTTAACGACTTTGGAAGCTGAAACTCATCCAGTAGTCAAGGACAAGTTTCTTGCGGCAACTTCCTCTGACACGCTGAGATCACGCTCGCGAACGGGTAAACCTGCTCGCCAGCTCCGCTCTGCTTGGACTGATGAATGGGAAGGAGAGTCTTCGCCGGGTACGTTGCCGATGCCTCTTCAACCCATGCTGATCGCTCACGCAAGTCGCCAAGTCGACAGGGCAGCAATGAATCCCGAAAACAAAGGTGCCGTTGAACTGTCTAACTATTTCGTTGGTCAAATTGTGGGATCGATGAACGAATCAATTTCTGCGACGCGAGTGGTGGAAGACATGATCACTGAATATTTGGATGTTGTTGAGCGGTTCGAGGAGCTAAGTAGCTGAAGTAGCCGCAAACGGTGCGAACATGTTCTGAGGTTTAGAGAAACGAGGAAGTCATGGAGACGATGAAAGGGCGCGTAGCCGTCGTTACAGGTGCAGCGTCGGGCATCGGGAAAGCATTGTCCCTCGCTTTTGCTGCTGAGGGTGCAAAAGTTGTGCTCGCAGATGTCGAAGATGATGCTCTGGCAGCTATCAGAACAGAAATTGATGCTCTGAATGCACCTGTTCTTGCGGTGAAGACTGACGTCACAGATGAAAATTCTGTTGCCGAATTGTGCGCTGCAACGCTTGAAACATTTGGAGGCGTCAACATCCTTTGCAACAATGCAGGAGTTGGCGGCGGCGGACTTGTCAAAAACCAACAACTAGTTGATTGGAAGTGGGTCATCGACGTCTCCTTATGGGGCGTGATTCACGGACTGCACCATTTCTTACCGCACTTAATTGAGGCAGAAGAAAGCCACGTGATGAGCACCGCTTCAGTAGCGGGTTTGATGGCCGTACCAGGCCTTGCTCCCTACAACGCCGCCAAATTCGGAGTTGTAGCAATTATGGAGACACTGCACCACGAGATGAATCGCGACTCGGAAGCAAATGTCGGTGTATCTGTGCTCTGTCCCGGAGTGGTGAAGACAAATATTGCTACGGCCCAAAGAAATCGTCCCGACCATCTTCGTAGAAGACGAGATGAATCGATTGATCAAACAGCTAAGGCACCGGCTGAAGCGCGTGCTCGAAATGCAGCGATAGCAGCAGCACTAGAAAATGGCATGGACCCAGGACAAGTAGCGGCGCAGGTTTTGAACGCAATGTATGAACGTAGGTTTTGGGTGTTAAGCCACCCAGAACTTCTAGCTGAAGTGAATCACCGAAACCAACAGCTGGCAGATCTCGAGAATCCCACATTGATCTCAAGCTTTACCGATTAATCAACTTCACTAGTTACATAGTGAAGCGAAGGTTTCGTGCTGCATGAGCGCCAAGTTCCTCATCGCCGGACCAACTAATAGACCCTTCGGCGATGGGAACTTCTGGGTCAATGCGTCCGCACGCTTGATTCATAAAGGCCATCGAGTCAAGGTGAAGAGTGGTCGTCGGCGTATCAATAGCTTCACACTCGATAGCACGTTCTTCGACTCGCACATAAATGTCCCGTTCGACTGAGCCTGTGATATCGAAGTGGATTGATTGGCCTGCAGTCAGCCCAATCTTTTTACCTGCGATGTAACCGATAGACAGGTGAACTTCATTCAAAGCCATTTCGGCTGCTGGCCCACCATTATCGGTGGCGATACCCAAAGGGATTCGACAATCTCGCTCATGCATCCAGAAATCAAATTCACGCACAGCCATGAAACGTCCGTAAGTAGCAGGGCCTATAGGAGTGACGCTCGGGTTAGCGAAGTCCTCCTGAGTGGTCTCAGAAAGATTTTGTCGCCGAATATCAAATGTCTGCTGCATATGTTCAACCAACTCCGCCTCCGGCAACTGCATAGCGGCTTCAAAGTAGCCCTCAACTTTTTCGAAAGGTGGGGGTGTGTCTAGGCCGGACGGTAACCAATTCGACAAGGCCTGCTCTACTGACACCATGTGCGCAGCGACACCCCTAATGGTCCACTCGGGGCAAAGTGATTGGGTTTCCCATTGACTATTTTCCAACGTGCTTAGGAATTCGACGACACTCGTCCAACAAACATCAAGATTGCTAACAATTAGATCTCGTTCGCTCATCTCACAAACGTAGCTTCGAATGAACGATCACTGACGCGTGTTACGTGTAATGATTCGAATCTAGAACGATATGTGCATTAAAAATGGCTTTAGTGGAGAGCGCTGTTCGGTAGAGGAAACCAATGAATTCTTCGGATGTCACTTTGGTCGGAGCCTACGGGTCGCCGTATTCAATCAAAATGCGCGCGGTCCTTCGATATCGGAGGATTTCACACAGGTGGATTGTTCGAGGTTCGGCAGACGACCAAGGGTTCCCTGAGCCTCCGGTAGCGATCATTCCGATGCTCGCCTTTAGCAATGACGACGGCAGTTATTCCGAGGTGCTGGTGGATTCATCTCCTCAAATCCTCCGCTTGGAACAGGATTATTCAGGTAGAAGCCTGCTTCCAACTGACCCTGTAGTCGGGTTTATTGATCACCTAATCGAAGATTATGGTGACGAATGGGTGACCAAGATTATGTATCACTACCGTTGGCATCACCTTTACGTTGACGCTATAGCGAAGGCAGGCAACATGCTGCCGTTGATGTCGGACAACCAAATGAATGTCGAACAGCATGCTGACATCAAAGATTTCATCACTACCCGACAGATGAATCGAACTGCTTTAGTCGGCTCTACAGATAACAATCGCGACATAATAGAGAACAGTTTTGTTCGGCTCCTTAGAACACTAGAAACTCATTTAACCGAGAACCAATTTCTTTTGGGTAACCGTCCGGGGCGAGGCGACTTTGGCTTATTTGGCCAGTTCAGTCAGCTATTTTTCTGGGAACCCGATTCTTCGCTGATAGCAGCTCGCAGAAGTCCGAGAAGCGTCATTTGGGCCTACCAGATCGATGATTTGTCATCATTGGAGATCGGCGAAACCGACGGCTGGTTCACGCGTGACAAGCTGCCAGAATCACTACTTGATTTGCTTTCTGAAATAGGAGGCACTTACGCACCGTTCTTAATAGCGAATAATCAGGCTATAGAGGCTGGTAATTCTGAGCTCTCTTGTCTAATCGAGGGCCGCGAGTACAAACAAGCGCCATTCGCATATCAAAACAAATGCTTAGGTTGGATACGCGAGGCGTTTAGACAGCTTTCCGCCGATAACCAAGATGCAGTTACACAAATTCTGAGCGGCACGGGATGCGAAGTGTTGATCGCTGATGTCTGATGGTAAAGCTGTCATCTTTGACAAAGACGGCACCTTGCTTGATTTCCAGGCAACCTGGAATGAAGCCATCGGATCAGCTTTCGATCTAGTAGCCGATCAAAACGCTAGGCAACTTGCAGCAGAGCTTTTCGGATACAACTTAGAGGAAAGGCGGGTGTTGCCGCACTCAGCTTTCATTAGTGAGACCAGTGAAACAACAGACAGCCTGGTCGCTGATCTAATTGATGTCGCTGCCTTTAAGCAAACAATCAATGAAGAATCTCAGCGACACATTGTCGCCAACACGGGCGCTACCGCCGTATTGAACGCATTGATTGACTCTGGCTGGAAGTTAGCGGTCGCCACAAACGATTCGGAATCGTGTGCTTTGGATCATATTGAGGCTATGAAGTGGAGCCATCTTTTCACTTCGGTAAAAGGGTTCGATTCTGGCCATGGATCAAAGCCAGGCCCAGGAATGGTTCTGGCGGCCGCTGAGGAATGCAGTGCTCTTGGCGGTGTGTATGTGATGGTCGGAGATTCAGCACACGACATTCTCGCAGGCCAGGCTGCAGGAGCAGTCACTGTGGCAATCGGAAAGCAGCCCGCAGCTTTGCAACTGGCTGACAATCAGATAGAGGAACTAAGTGAACTCATCGACTTAGTTGAGGCTCTTTAGACGATTGAAAATTTGTTCTAGTCAACTTCGGTTCTAATTCGCGTATGAATTAATTCTAGTTGTTCAATCATTGCGCCAACTGACCTAGCTCCAGCTTGGAATACTGCGGTTGCGTTGACAGACGTCCACTCAAAGCCCATCGCGTTAACAACTGCAGCGCGCTCGGCTATCACGTCGAGATTTGTGTAAAACATTTTGTCTGCATCGCTTCGAGGGGGTGGTTGCAACATGAGTTGAAATCCGATTTCCGACGGATCGCGACCGAATTCTTCGGCCATTCGCTGGATATCGGCAACGCAGAGAAGAGCTTGCTCATCAGTAACTCCCGACGCCATCCAGCCGTCTGCCTTTTTGGCTGTTCGCTTTAATGCGGCCTGGCTCTCGCCACCTACCCAGATAGGAATTTCGGCACCCTGAGGTGAGACTGGTTCCATGCCCATATCGTGGGACTCGTAGTAACTGCCTCGAAATTCGATACGGCCGCCCTGCCAATAACTTCGCATTAGATCGATTGCTTCGTCCATGCGTTTTCCGCGATTCGAAAAATCTTCCTCAAGAGCGTCATATTCGCTGTCTTGCCACCCAACACCGATACCCAAGCGGACCCGCCCTCGAGACAAGGTGTCCAGCGTGCTGATTTGTTTCGCAACTAGCACGGGCTGACGTTGAGGTAACACCAGGACCTCAGTAGAGAGGGAAACTTTGGAGGTAACCGCCGCTATGTTTGCCAGAAGCATCAGTGCTTCAAGAATTGGCATCTCAGCGGGATAAATAGTGCGACGACCCTGAGACGGGTAACCCATCACAACATGGTCAAACGCCGCTATCTCGTCGTAACCAATTTGTTCGATTGCCGACGCAAGGGCAAGCACTTGGTCTGGCCCCTCCCGATAAGCAACTGACGGAAAGTCCACGGCAATTTTCATTTAAACCCGCTCCAACTTCACAGTCGCCTTTGCCGGCATCAGAACGCTGCCGTCTTCTTTTCGTTCATAAATCTCAAGTTCTACCGAACCATTTACTTGGTCAACCGATACGACAGACCCAGAAAAAGTGAGCTTTTCGCCGACGAAAGCGCTTGCTCGGTTTTGCCACTCGACTGAAAGTAACCGCGCACGGGGCCCCGCCCAATCGGTAATGAACTGGGTCAGCCAAGAACCTTGAAGAGGCCCATGTACGACGATGTCTTGGTGGCCTTCGTAGTGGGCATATTCCCGATCGTAATGAATGCGATGCGGGTTGAAGCTAGCTGCGCTGTACAGGAATAGTTCTGCTTCTCCCGCCCGTTTGTCCATGGAAGGTAATTCGTCACCCACTTCGACAGTGGCCATGTCAGGGTATTCATTCATCGCGCAATTCCTATTTGACGGGATCGGGCTACTACCTCTTCATCTTGATTAATGAAAGTAGTTTCTCGCACCAATCGAACGAAGGGTCCTTTCTTTCCCTCTTTCTGATCAAGATCTAACAATCGTGTCGTTCCGGTGATCTCATCTCCGACACAGACAGGCTCCAGAAAGTCCCATTCTTCGCCTCCAAACATCATGCGAGCAACTTCTAAGTTCACGCTTGTTGAATCTTCGTAGAGGCCGTCGACTCTAAGTGTGGAGGCCGGTTTAGGAGTTACGAGTGCATGAGTAACGAACAACGGCGGAATGGTCAGGGTTCGGTAACCGGCCGCTTGTGCTGATTTTTCATCGAAATAGATTGGATTCAGATCTCCGCAAGCTTGTGCATAACGCTGTGCTTCTCGAGAATCGATTCTTACGGTTATGGGGCCAGCTAAAATTTCGCCGACCCGAGCGAGGGACTCTGGCGGGATCAAAGAACTAAACATGCCGTAAGGCTAGGTCAGAGGGGTGCTTGTCTGCCGGTGCTGGTCTAATCTGATCCCGAGGTGCCATATGTCTTTGTGGAGTAACAAGTTTGAAATGCCAACTGTTGAGACGGCGTTGCCCGGTCGAGATGCGGCTGTACCAGTTCCCCCCGCCCATGAGGTTCTTGGTAATGCGATGACGCCACCCTTCCCCGATTCGAGCGAGAGTGTCGTGTTTGGTATGGGTTGCTTCTGGGGTGCAGAACGAGTCTTTTGGAATGCAACCGGTGTATTGACAACCGCTGTTGGTTACGTCGGAGGCTTTACCAAGAACCCTACGTATGAAGAAGTTTGCAGCGGACTTACAGGACACAATGAAGTTGTCTTGGTTGTCTATGACCCCCAGGTTACTAATTATCTGGAAATGCTTAAGTTATTTTGGGAGAACCATGACCCGACACAGGGCATGCGACAAGGAAACGATATGGGTACCCAGTACCGATCGGGTGTCTATGTCTCTAGTCAAAAGCAACAACAAGTTGCTGAATCGAGTCGTATTGAGTTTCAAGTAGCACTCAGCAACGCTGGCTATGGGCCAATTACGACCGAGATCTTGGAGCAAGGTACCTTCTATTATGCTGAGCACTACCACCAGCAGTATCTGCACAAGGTGCCGAACGGTTATTGCGGTCTAGGGGGCACTGGGGTCACCTGCCCGACGGGAATCTCTGTAGTCGACTAGTTCAGGCATTTATCGATTAATAGCAGCCATCGCGTCAAGTGTTAGTTGCGTTACCAATTTACGGTTTTCGCCCCAAGGCATAGGCATAAGAATTGGATACTGAACGCCAGCCTTCAAGTAGCTGTTAGTAAAGGCAGTTACTTCCTGTTCGTTTCCTATGAAATTTATGGCTTGAATCATTTGCTCAGTTATTGCCGCCAAAGCACCCTCGCGGTCCTTTTCCTTTTGGCGCAAACGTAACTCCTGAATCTCGTCTTCGAAGCCGGCCGCTCGGAACATTTTGGCGTATCCATCTGCCATAGCGTAATTAAAAAGATCCTTGCGAGCTGGACGCGCTGCCTCGTCAAAGTCTGCAACTGCGGCGTGAACGTTGCTCATAACGATGGCGTCGCCGCCTGATCGAATGTGTTTCACCGCTTCTGGTACGTGGTTAGCCGGTATGTAGTTCAAGAGAACAGCATCTGACACCTCGCCAGCCAACTTCAGCATTTGGGGGTTGAGGGCGGCGACCACAATTTTGGGAGTCTTTTCCGTTGGTCGCATAGCTAAACGGAAACGCTTAACTTGCCAGAAGTCCCCTTCAAACGTGACTGATTCCCCCGACAAACATTCTCGTGTCAAGGCCACGTATTCGCGCATCATTGCAATGGGACGGTCAGGTGATTCGATTCCATGTTGTTGAAGAACTCCCGGAGCTGAGACGCCGAGACCCATCCAAACAGTGCATTGCGGATTAAGGGACTGAAGCGTTGCAGCTGTCATTGCTGTCAGAGACGGGCTGCGCAGCTGAATAGGCATAACTCCAGTTGCTAGATCAAGCTCTGGAGCAGCTTGAGAAACGGCGCCAAGAAGGCTGATGGCGTCAGTGCCCGTGGCTTCAACCGTCCAAAATGACTGGTATCCCGAGGTAACTGCTGCTTGAGCTATTTCCGGAACAGCTGAAGCCCCTAGAACTCCAAGACTCCCGTAGGTAATGCCCATAGGCGTTTGTGATTCTGTACTCATGGACATCAAGATAGCGGTCAAGCGAAAGTTATTTCTTCTAACAAATATGCTCGGTATCAAGCCGTTGGCAGCGCTAGGGTGACAGTCAGAGCTGATTAAATGAATCAGCGGATCGGAGCATCTAGTGACTGAACCTCAGGACATGAAGATAGTGGTCCCGGAAAATGTCGTAGAGGCCCTTTCTGTTGTTGATCGTGCTCTGAGTAGCTTTATGCACCGGGAACTAGTTTCATCTAGCGAAGTAACCGATGTTCTGCTGGACGTAAGGACAGCTTTAAATCGGCCTTCGCAGTCTTCAACAGATGTCAGTATCGACCTTTCGGATGTCGAGAGCGGGATGGAAGTTCCAGCCCAGGCTTAGCGGCTGAGACCTAAATTAAGCGCCTTATAGATTTAGTCTTCTGGGAGAAGCTTTGAGACGGCTTTTCCTAGTAGAAGGCCTATGGCCGCACCAGCTGCCACATCAGACGAATGGTGCAGTCGAACGTGTAGTCGTGAACATGACACAATCCCGGCGGCCAGGTACCAGAGTTTTCCCAATCGAGATCGACGTGCCAGAACCGCCGACGCGCAGAATGCGGCCGAGGCATGACCGGATGGAAAGCTGGAGGTAAGCGGTTCTCGCAACTGATGCGCCGTGGGGTTATCTGATGCAAGACCGGGCCGACTTCGTCGAAAAAATCGTTTGATTCCCTGGTTGACCAACAATGACTCTAAACCGAGTAGAGCGCTGAATCCGACAGCTGCGCGGGCGTGTCGACCAGGTGGGAGAGCTCGAATACCGCCGACGATGTGCCAGATAAGACTGAAATCTCCCAAATTGGAGGCAGCGTAAAATAGCCGGTCGACTGATGGGACCCCACGCCAACGCTCCCACCACTTATCTACCTGATCGTCTATTTCGCTAATCCTCAGACTGATCAAAGTTGATTGGTTCACACACGCCGTCCTGGTAGAGACCTCTTACAGTTACACGTCACTCTCAACAAATCCAGGCGCCCCGCGACAAGTCTCATCAATTGAGCGCTGAGGTCGTAGGTTCAAGAGTTGGTAACAAAGGGTCTGTCGGAGGGGGGATTGTGAGAAGCGGGCCGTCATCTTCGCTCGGGGGTGGCGGAATTAGTAAAACTTGCCCTACGTAGATCATGGTGGGGTCAGCAATGTTGTTCTCGCGCACCAGATCGTTGAGGTGGATGCCGAATTGGTGGGCGATAGCAATCAGCGTGTCTCCACGAACAACAACGTACGTTTCTCGGAACTCATCGACTTGGTTTGCTTCTTCTTCTGTCTCGGGTGCGGGCGAAGTATCGAGAATAGGTTGAGGCGTCCGATCCGGATTACATCCCAGAAGGAAGATTGTGATCGAGAAAAGCGATGCAAAGTACAACAGCTTCGCCATGAGCTCTAATCAGAACTTACATCGGATGGGGGAGGTATAAACAGCGTTTCCCCTATTCCTAAGATGGTGTCTTCTTTGCCATTTTCGAGCATAAGTGCGCTGACCGATACCCCAAACCCTTTAGCAATTTTGCTCAGGGTGTCGCCTGGCTGAACAACGTATGCCATTCGTTGCACAATCTTTTCTGTTGTCGTTGTCGTAAGTTCGGGGCGGAGTGTCGTTAACACTGGTGTTGTCGTTGGGATCGGCCGACTCTTAGGCTCAGTTGCACACCCGGCTATCAATAGAAACGAAATAGCGAGAAGTGCCGGCATCTTTCGACTACAGATACTCGTCCTAATCATTCGTACTCGTCTGGCCAACTAATAGCGTCTCGGGCCAGTCGCTGGAGATGGCTCCTTCAAGAAAAGGTTGCCTTTCGTTTTCTTCAACAGTCAGTATCTCAACGCCGTGATCTTGGACCAAAATAGTATGTTCGAACTGAGCGGTCCGACTTAGGTCTTTTGTAGCAGCGGTCCAGCCATCATCCCAGAGGTTCGCACTCGGAGAGCCCAGGGTGATCATCGGTTCAATTGTGAATGTCATGCCAGGTTCGAATTCAAACTTCGCTGAGGGCTCGTAATAATGCGGGATATTCGGAAGATGGTGGAAGACCTCACCGACTCCGTGGCCGATGAACTCTCGTACTACCCCGAAGCCAGCAGATTCAGCATGATTCTGAATCGCCATCCCAATATCTCTCACCATGCCGCCTGAACGAACGGCAGCTATACCTAAATAAAGACATTCTCTGGTCACTCGGATTAGTTCTCGTGATTGATTGTCAACGTCTCCAACAACAAAAGTCTCGCTATGGTCACCGTGTACTCCGTCCAGAAAAATAGTTACATCACAGTTGACTATGTCTCCATCTTTAAGCGCCCGACTATCTGGAATTCCGTGGCAAATTATTTCGTTTATTGAAGTGCAAAGCGATTTTGGGTAGCCGTTGTAATTAAGTGGACTCGGGTAACCGCCTTCTTTGATGCAAGATTCGTGGCAGATCTGATCCAGTTCCTCAGTGGTAATTCCCGGAGCTACATGGCTAGCGACCTTTCGCAGGATGCGCCTTGCAGCTGATCCAGCTTCTCGCATACGCCCTATTGTGGCGGTGTCCTTTCTGAGGCTGTCTGGCGATGTCCGAATTGGCACTCCCCGTTCGGCATAATCAGGACGCGGTATCTCAGTAGGCACGGAACGCATCGCCGATACGTGACCGGGCAGCACCGGGTCTGGGTTCTGGATAGTCCGACGCATTGCTGGACGTCTCTTTTTGCGCTTCGCCATTACGGTGAAGCTACCTGAGGACATCGCGAATAGGGAGACATAATGATGTTAGACGTGACAATCTTTCACTTATGACCCTCGAGATTAACGGAACCGCCAGCGATGGTTGGGAACCCTTGATAGACCAATTTGCTTCTAATTTTGATCGCTATAGCGAGATAGGAGCATCTGTTTGCGTTACTTACGAAGGAGAGACGGTCGTTGACGTGTGGGCCGGAGATAGAGACACCGAAGGTAACCCTTGGCTCGAGGACACCATCGCTGTAGTTAATTCCTGCACAAAGGGTGCTGTTGCCCTCGCTTGTCATTTGTTGGCAGATAGAGGTTTGCTCGACCTCGATGCGCCGGTAGCCGAGATATGGCCAGAGTTTGCACATGGGGCAAAGGCAGCGGTCACGACTCGAATGATGCTGAATCACACAACTGGGGTCGCTGCCTTCCGAGAGGACCTTCCAGAAGGTTCCGCATTTGATTGGGACTACATGTGTGATCGAGTTGCAGCCGAAGAGCCTTGGTGGTCTCCAGGTACTCGGAATGGGTACCACTTAATGTCCTTTGGTTGGGTAGCTGGGGAACTTGTTCGGCGTGCCTCTGGCCTTAGTCTTGGAACCTTCTTTCGGGAACAACTTGCCGAGCCTGCTGCAGCCGATTTTTGGATTGGGTTGCCTGCTGAAGAGCACCATCGCGTTTCGCCCTTGATGCCCTTCAGACCTGGCCCGGAAGAAGACTTTTCTGCGTTCACCCGAGCCTTCATCGCTGACGCAGACGGGTTGCAAGCGAGGGCTTGGCGAAACCGTGGAGGAGCTAAGGGAGATTCTCCAGAAGTATGGTCAGCTGAGTTGGGCGGTGGCGGGGGAATTACAAATGCCCGCGGACTTGCCCGGATTTACCAATCGTGCGCGGTTGGAGATTTTGTTAGCCCGCAACAGTTTGAGCGAATGAAACGTGTTTCGGTCGCTACGGAACGAGACGCGATGCTTCTTTTGCCGACACGATTTTCGGAGGGATTTATGTTGAGGATGGACAATAGAAAATCTTTTGGTGGGGACACCGACTCCGTTAATATCCGCGAGGGAGCTTTCGGTCACGTAGGCGCTGGCGGATCAATAGGGTTCGCCGACCCGAATATTGGTCTGTCTATGGGTTACGTAATGAACCAAATGGGTAAATCTGTTCTGTTGGACGCGAGAGGTGAAGGATTGGTGGACGCCGCATACTTATGCGCAGACCGGCAGCGATAACTAAGAAGCATCGAACCTGGTTGCCTAAGTTTCAGCCTTTGAAGCGGTCGCGTAAGTCCTGGATTTCAGACAGAACTTCTTCGGTATGTTCTCCAAGTCGAGGAGCTCGTCGGTGAATAGCGGTGGGCGTGCTAGTCATCTTTATCGGCGAAGCGACTTGCACAATCGGCCTTCCGCTGGGCTGGTCGACGGCAACCAACATCTGTCTGGCCTGAACGTGCTCGTCAGAAAATAAATCCCCCGGAAGATTCACAGGTCCGCACGGAACCTTGCCTCCAATCAGATCCAGGATTTCTTGGTTTGTTCTTTTCTGCGCCCATTCAGTCATTGCCTGGTCAAGAGGTTCTCGATTTAACACCCGAGCGCGAATTGTTGCTTTGTCCTCTTCTAGCGCCCATTCAGGGTGACCCATCGCTTCTGCAAGCTCTTTCCAATGGTGGTCAGTGGGAGCTGCTATAGCCATGGAGCCATCTTTTGTTTCGAAGACATCGAAAGGGACGGCGAAATCGTTCCGATTTCCGCTAGGCGGGGTATCAGCTCGCCCCAAATACGAGTAGCGCATAACTCCCATTTCAGCGAGCGCCATTATTGAATCAACCATGGCTACGTCGACAAACTGTCCTTCACCTGTTCTTTCTGCATGGAAGAGCGCCGCTAACACACCCATGGCTCCAATAGTTCCGGGGTAGATGTCGCCGATGAAGGGACCAACTTGAATTCGATTGTCAGGCCCGTTTCCGTTTTGGGCTACTAGCCCGCCCATAGCTTGAGCTATCACGTCGTAGGCGGGCCACTCGGCGTGTGGGCTCTCTCCCGTCCTGGGGTCTCCGAATCCTCTGATTGCCCCGTAAACAAGTCGAGGGTTGCGCTCCTTTAGGGTTTCCCAACCTAGACCTAGGCCATCCATTACGCCTGCTCGCATGTTTTCCACTACAGCGTCAGCGCTCTCTACAAGTTCAAGAAATTTGGCCCTATCGGCCTCCTCCGTGAAATCAAGAACAATGCCTCTTTTATTTCGGTTGTAGGTAGAAAACGAACCACCGTAGGAACGTTCCTGGTCTTCTCGGGTATAAGGGGCCATAGGCCGCTGGAGATCTCCTCGAGGTGCCTCTACTTTGATTACGTCAGCACCGAGATCACCTAGCATCATGGTTGACCAGGGACCTGCTATTGCCTGGGTGCAGTCTAAAATACGAATACCCTGCAGGGGCCCAGTCGGACTTGGTGACATCGGTGTTGCTTGTTCGTGTGCCGTTAGGTGTTCATCCATTACGCCGCAGATTATCTGCACGTTTGCTACTCCGTGCTACCAAGATGGATAACAGGTATCCAGAATTTGAGGAGACTACTTTCATGGCGAATCAGAATGCAACGGTTCTTGAGGCTTTGTCTCTAGCAGTAGCAGCCCGAGTTCCAGTCCTTTTGTGGGGGCCGCCTGGAGCCGGGAAGAGTTCAGCCGTTGAAGATATGTGCCGGTCTATCGATTTAACATTTGAGGTCGTAATAGCCAGTATCAGAGAACCAAGTGATTTCAGTGGACTTCCCGTAATAACTGAAAACGGGGTTGAGTTCGCTCCACCCCGCTGGGCGAAAACGCTAGCGGAGGCTGGAAATGGAGTGCTTTTCCTGGATGAAATTTCGACGGCTCCTCCTGCTGTGCAGGCGGCATTGCTGCGCGTGGTACTGGAGCGAGTCGTCGGTGACCTGGCCTTGCCCGACGAACTAGCGATAGTTGCTGCTGCGAACCCACCTGATCAAGCGGCTGATGGTTGGGACCTATCTGCACCGCTCGCCAACCGCTTTTGTCATCTCGATTGGCATGTAGATGTTATGACTGTTGCTACAGGTTTAGTTGCAGGTTTTCCGACGCCGGTCATCCCGACGCTTCCCGAGGATTGGAAGAATCAGATCCCGATAGCAGCAGGACTGGTTGGTGGGTTTCTCTCTGTGCGACAATCTTTGGTCATACAGCCGCCGATCGAACGCGCTCTTGCGGGGCGAGCTTGGCCAAGCCCTAGGACTTGGGAAATGCTTGCGCGTCTTTTAGCTGCAGCTTTCGCGGTTGAGTGCTCCCTAGAAACCAAAAGAAATTTAGTGATTGGTTGTGTAGGAGACGGAGCTGGTCTGGAATTCCTTAACTGGGTTCAAGAGCTTGACCTTCCTGACCCAGAAGCGGCTTTGATGGACCCTGACTCGGTTGTCTTTCCTGAACGCGGCGACCGACTCTATGCCGCCCTATCTGCTGTTGCCGGCGCCGTAGCGTCGGACCCAACGCCCGATCGTTGGTTAGCCGGGTGGCGAGTGCTGGAGAAGGCAGCGGGCCAATCTCCAGACATCGGAGCGATAGCGGCGAAAGTTTTGGCGCAGATCCGACCTGATGGGGTTAGCGCACCACCTGAAGCGTCGATCTTTCTGCCAGTGCTTGAGGCGGCGGGTCTTCTTGAATGAAGCTAGAAGAACGGATTTCCGCTGCTCGACTTTGGGCGGCCTATAACTACCCATACTTGGCTTCAGCCTTGTTTGCCCTGCGTTTTGTTGCAGATGAAAAGGTTGCAGACATAGCTGGAGATGAATATTTCCGTGTCTACATCAACGATGAGGCCTCACTTGACTGGTCGGTGGATCTGCTTGGGGTGGAGATGATTCACCAGGTAGGACACCTTCTTCGTGGGCATGCTTCGCGAGCTCGAGAAGTCGAACTTCGAGAAGAAGACCTTTTTCGTTGGGTCGATGCCGTTGATGCTGAACTTAATGACGACCTACAAGAGAGCGATCCACTCCCTAAAGATTCGGCTTCTCATGAGGACCTATCTCTTCCAAGCTCACTATTCGGAGAAGAGTATTTTTTTATGGGGTCAACCCGAATGGGGAAGCATCGCGATTGTGGCAGTTCTGCTCACGGAAACCCTCGACCTTGGGATGAGACTCCGCCGGAGCAAAGCACAGACGGAGTTACCGCAGAAGAAAAAGAACTTATTAAACGGCGTGTAGCTTCAGATGCTCTAGCACACGAACGCAGCCATGGTGCTACCCCGCCCGGCATGTTGAGGTGGGCTAATTCTCTGCTTGCAGCAAAAGTTGACTGGCGCTCTGAACTAGGGGCCAAACTTCGCCAGGGTATTTCGGAAATAGCTGGAGCTGTTGACTTTAGCTATAGGCGACCGAATCGAAGATATTCATTCCTGCCAGGTGTGGTTCTCCCTAGTTTGAGATCACGGATACCCGAGGTATCAATCGTGCTAGATACGAGTGCCTCGATGAGCGAAGAGCTGCTGGGGCAGGCCCTGAGTGAGATTGACGGCTTCCTTTCTAACGGTGGAATCAGGTTCGAATCAGTGCAGATTTTTACATGCGACTCTCAAGCAGGCTCTCCTCAAAGAGTCCGGAGGGCTTCCGAGTTGCAACTGGTAGGTGGCGGTGGGACAGACCTTACCCAAGGAATTTCTGCTGCAGTACGCGCTCGCCCAAGTCCGGACTTACTGGTGGTTGTGACTGATGGATGGACCACCTGGCCCCAATCTCCGCTTCCGAGAAGCCGGGCCATCGCAGTCTTAATCGGAGACAATCCGCCGAGTACCCCTGACTGGTTGCAGCGGGTAGTTGTGAACGAAAGCCTCGACGGCAAAAGAGGATGGAACTCTAAATAGTTTCGTATTAGGCCGCTATAGCAACAGAAGCGTCCTATTGTGCAACTCTTGGATGAGATGGAGGTGCCGGTGAAAGCGAAGATTGAACCGGGTCTATCCAGGATCAAGGCAGTGGTTTTTGATTGGGGCGGCGTGGTAACTATTCCTCCGGTACCGGTAATAGAAAAGCTCTATCGAGACATCGATGTTGACAAAACACAGCTAGCAGCTAGACGTGCTGAATATCGAGATGATGACCCCGATTCGCGATTTGCCAAGCTCGAACGCGGGGAGATGAGTCTTGAGTCTTACCTTGACTGGTCCCGATCTGATTTACCAGGCGCGGAGGCTATATGGGACCCCGAAAGTCCTCATTTCCTCTTCGCCCACCTTACGGTGGTATCGGAAGTGGTAGATCGAATCTTGCAACTTCGAAAAAGAGGTTTTGTCACTGGGCTTCTTACTAACAACATCGCGGAAGCCTGGCCCACGGTGACGGATGGTCTGGAAGTAGAAAAGCTTTTTGATGTGGTAATCAATTCTGCTTTTGTAGGGATGCGTAAACCTGAAGAGCGGATATACACCTACTTACTTGAGCAACTAGAGATGTCTCCCGAAAATGTTCTTTTTCTGGATGACAACCGAGTCAACATAGAGGCTGCTCGGGCTTGCGGTTTAGAGGCGATTAAAGTCGACGAACCTATAAGGGTTTGGGCTGAAATTGAACGGATCCTTGAAGAGACCTAAATACTCAAGAGCTCAGTTGAAATTTGGCTTTCGCTTTTCCATGATCGCAGCGTGGCCTTCTCGCACGTCAGGTCCGGTGAAACCAAGCATCTCGAGCGCTACAGATGTATCAAATGCGGGCCCTGCTGATCGAAGCCAATTATTTAAGCTGTACTTAGTCCACCGGATTGCTGTCTGACTACCAGTCGCCAGCTTTCTTGCGACTTTGTAGGCCTCTTCAACGACAAGGTCGTCTTCTACGCACACGCTGGCAAGGCCCATCGCTTCAGCTTCTTCTCCTGACATTGAGTCGCAAGTCAACAAGTAATATTTAGCTTTTGCCATGCCACATAGGAGGGGCCATATGATTGCTGCGTGATCCCCTGCAGCAACTCCAAGTTTGGTGTGACCGTCCAGAATTCGAGCGTTTCTTCCGACGACGGAGATATCAGCCATAAAAGCAGCTGCAAGGCCAGCGCCTACAGCAACTCCTTCAACTGCTGAGATAATCACTTTTGAGCAATTAATCATGTTGTAAACAATGTCTTTTGCTTCGCGAAGAGAGCTTGACCGATATTCGAAATCATCCATAATCTTTTCGATCATGCCCATATCACCGCCAGCCGAAAAAGTGCCGTTTGCGCCGCGGATGACTACTACTCGGGTTTCGGGGTCGCGATCGACGACCTTCCAAACATCTGCAAGTGCTAGATGCTTTGCTTCGTCGACCGCATTCAGCTTGCCTGGTGTGTCAATGCAGATATCTAGGATGCCGTGCTCGTCAGGTCCTGTAATGGTAAGGGCGGAAAAGTCTGCATAGCGATTCGTCATGTTCTTGAAACTAGCGCCAAGAGGCTGGGTATTTCCTATTCAGATTGCGGGATTTCCCTCTCGCCGCGCAAAACCTCTGCGATTGAGCGAATCTGGTTTGGGTTCCCATAGGACCGCTCCCAAGGATGGAGGAGCCTGTCACGTCCGTATCTTGGGATCAGATGCATGTGTAAATGAAACTGAGACTGGTCGGCTGCTGCACCATTGTTGTTGACAAGGTTGATGCCGAGTGGTTCTAGCCTGGTGCGGATTATATTTGCGACAGCACGACAACTCTGCATGACGTGAGCCGCAGTCTCATCGTCTAGTTCAAAGATATCTCGAACGTGTCTTTTGGGTATCACCAAGCAGTGTCCTGGCGTCATCGGGAGAATATCCATAAAGGACAAGCAATGATCGTCTTCATACACAATGTTCGAAGTAGAGCTGCCGTCGACTATTGAGCAGAAGAGACAGTGCACGACTTGCGAGATTAGTGGAGCTTTGAAGGGCGCGACGAACTTTGGGTTATTAACTCTTTATTAGATGCTTCGAAGTTGTACAGATTCGATTTCATGATTCGAATCTTTTTTGAGTACCAAATCAGCGCGAGCCCGGGTCGGCAAGATGTTTTCTTGCAGGTTGACGAGGTTGATGGATCGCCAGATTGTCCGAGCGACTGCCTCTGCTGCATCAACTGGTAGGTGCGCGAATTGGTTGAAATATGCGCTTTGCTCTCGAAACGCTGTTGATCGGAGCTGTTGGAAACGTTCCACATACCAAGACTCGAGATCTTCGGTTTCGGCATCGACGTAGATGGTGAAATCGAAATAATCTGACACAAATGGAGTGTTCGAAGGGGCACCCGTTTGTAGAACGTTCAAGCCTTCAACTATTAGTATGTCAGGCTGCTCGACTACTTGAACTTCATCAGTTATGTCGTAAGTGACATGCGAGTAAATCGGGGCAGACACTTGTGAGGCTCCATCAATTACCTCTCGTAGAAATTCTAGAAGTGCTCCTTGGCGGTAAGATTCAGGGAAGCCCTTGCGGCCTAGCAATCCCTTTTCCTCCAGCTCTAAGTTGGGCTGAAGGAACCCGTCGGTAGTGATGAGATCGACTCTTGGGTGTTGCGGCCAGGCCGCAAGCATGGCCTGAAGAATCCTAGCTGTGGTGCTCTTACCAACTGAGACGCTCCCGGCGACTCCGATTAAGAACGGTCGCGGCGTAGCATCTCTTGCGAAAAAGTCTGATGTGGTTGCTTGCAGCTTGGCTTGAGCTTCGACGCGAAGGTTAAGAAGTCGAGATAGTGGCAGGTAAATGTCCCTAACCCCTGCGAGTGTTATTGGTTCGACGCGTCCAGCCAGTTCGGTTAATTCTTCTTCGGTCACTGTCAAGGGAGTTGCATCTCGTAGCGCCGCCCATTCGGCACGAGTGAAATTGAGATGCTCTTTAGATTGGTTTGATTCGGGCACCCTCAAAGATTGTCTTGTTACGTCACTGTTGTGCAACTGGACGCGCGTTTAGTTTTGAACAGACCATGCGCCGCTGGTGTCGAAAAGATCTTTGCGCCAACGTTTGGGATTAATGAGTGATGCGCGCGGGTAGTCCTCGAACATCCAGCGAACAAAGTTTCGTCTGCTCCAGCCGTTGACATCAACGGCCCGCAGAGCCGCTTCCGCCAAAATGGGTTTGGCTAGAACGTTGCTGAGAGTCTTCGAAAAGCGGTGGTCAAGTTGAAAAGCTGTTCGAGCAGAACGTTCGTAGATAGTGGCTGCATTTTGAGTCGAATTTCGGGCAGCTATTGCTTGAGCTGCGAGACGCCCGCTTTCTAATGCTTGTCCGATGCCTTCACCAGTCATTGGGTCCGTGGCAGTCGCTGCATCTCCTACGAACAAGACCGGCCCTTTTGTTAGTTGAGCCGTAGGCAGGCGAGCAGGGATAGGCCAGGCGGTTCGTGAATCCTCTGGCTCCGTGTTGCCCAACACTTCGCGGATGGGGGCTCGTTTCAGCAGGCCGTTCCAAATGGCGGCTAGTTGCTTACCGTTAATGCCATTAGACCGGGGCACGCCAAATCCAAGGTTGACTCTGCCATCTGCAAGAGGGAAAGACCATGCGTACCCGGGGAGCAAATCCTTTTCGAACCAAACCCACAAATCTCTGCTTCGATCTCCATCTGCTTTCACGTATTGCCTGAAAGCGTGCCAGTCGCCTCTATAGCCAGTGGGAGTACAACCTAAGGCTTTTCTCACAGGTGACCACATGCCGTCAGCGGCTATGACGTTGCTAGCGAAGACAGTGTTTCCATCTTGAAGTGAGACTTGAGCACCTCGTGAATTGATCTCGATTTGATCGAAGGCAAGTCCTTGCTGAACTTGTACGCCACTGTTTGCGATCAATCGCACTAACTCTGCATCTAACTCCATGCGCTTTACCACAGCAGCGTATTGACCTTGACCGTTTGGAAGAGACAGTCGAATCTCTCTCCCTGCCGGAGAACGCAGGAAGACATCCTCAACATTTACCCAACTGCTGATATTTGGTTCAAATCCGAGTTGTTCTAATTCGCGGAGAGCCAAAGTAGTGAGCCCATCGCCGCAGCATTTATCCCTGGGGAAAATCGCTTTGTCAATTACAAGAACATCGAGTCCAAGTCTTTGCGCTGTGAGCGCGGCAGCGCACCCGGCCGGTCCGGCTCCAACGACTAGAACATCACATTGCAACACATGAAAGAGGCTATCTATTGCTCGCCTGCAGGCTTCAGTTTTAATTTGCTAACGCAATGGTGGTGGTGGGTGAATTTTCCTGTGGGGTTTGAACTGTGCCCTGGTCAGGTTCCACTTCTTCTTGTGGAACAGTCGTAGTGGTTTGGTCGGGGTCGGAGGGAGTTCCATCACAGTTAAGGCCCTCCTCTGGTCGATATGTAGCAAAGAAGTAATCTGACTCAATGTTTTGATCTTGCCAAGTTCTGATTCGTTCGGTCTTTACTCGAGTACACAGATCCACTAGCTGTTCCGTGGGCTCTTTAAGTTTCACGTCGACGTTTGCAGTTGAGTAAATATCAACCGTTACTGACTCATCGGTCCAGCTGCTCCAAATGAGGACCCCAAATGGAGTTGGGTTGGTTATTACCAAATCGGGTCGAGGATATGAGATTGTTGCCTCGAGACCGTAGGGGTACCGATCGAAATAAATTGAGTGTGCTTGGTAGTACTCAAAGTCGAGCCCAGCGCGAACAGCAGCATTGAAGATAGTCGTGGCGAACTGAGAAACGCCGCCGCCAATGTCCTCGACAAGGTGGCCTTTAGAGATAAAACCCCCGGGGACAAAACCCTTTTCTTCTGTGCGACGACCAACAGTTTCGTTGAGAGACAATTTCCCGCCTGGTTTAATCCAGCTTCCATTGACTATCTCAGCGAACCTTTGAATATTCGTGACTCGTCCAACACAACACGAATATTGGGTTGTGAAAGAAGAAACTTTTTCGACTATTCCGAGAGCCTCGAGGCGATCGACGGCTTCTCGTGGAGCAGCTGGCCGATTCGGTAGTACATGAACTTGGCTCTCTTGTTCCGTTTCGAGTGCCTCTCGTACGAGGTCGGCAGCCCGATGATGACAACAAGCGGTGCCGCCGTCCGAAGAGATGATCATCACATTTCCGTCTCGGATTTCAAATTCAGCTTTGCCGGCACCGGTGTTAGCAGGCATGAGCAAGTCTTCGAGAGACGCGAGAATCAATGATGTTTCGAGACTGAGAGAGGGATCAGTGCCTTCAAGGTCAAGAACAAACCAACTCGCGACAAGGTCAGGGTTTAAAACTGTTTCGTAGTCGTTGACTCGAACTCTCAGAGGGGTTTGTATGGACCGATTGGCTTTCGACACAAGTTCATTCACTGTCTCGTCACTGAATTTCGTTGGCACTTGAACTGTGGCTACTTGGACAGTCGGAATGGTTCCCTCTCGCAGGACCTTGGCGATAGCGGAAGCAGCATCTTGTAGTTCGATCGATCGACCTTTTACTCCTGGCACGAGTTGTAATCGGCCATTACTGATGCGAATCGACGGTTCCACCCCTAGTCGCTCAAGTCGCGCATTTGAGTACAAGGATTTCTCGAGCGTCGATAGGTCAATATTGATCGCTATTTCAGCGGCAGTGCTCGAAGCCAGAGCTGAAAGCCAGTTAATTGGGCGTTTAAATAGCGCTTCTCGTCTGGTTGCCATGACTGACTCGTAGGTAGCCATTATGTCTAGCGAAACTCCTAGATCGGCAGCTACCCAAGCGGCATCACCTACCTCGGTTGCAATGACGACCTGAGTGTTGGCCAGGCGATCAGCAATGGCGTCAATTCGAGCGCGAAGAGCGATATCGCCGAGACCCCCTACTGTTTCTCCGGCGATTTTGACGTTTCGGACAACTCGGTCCCTATGCATAGTGGCGTCAACCGCCCAAACACTCAAAAAAAGAGCAGCGATGATCGTAGGTAAGCCAAGCATGAGAGCCCAGCGCGGAAGGCGAATTAGCCCGTGCACACCACTGGATGGTAGGGCCATGTGGTCGAGTATTGTGCGCGGATCAACCTGGGTAATTGTTTCGATTGGTTGGGCCTTACGAAAAGCCCAAGCAGGTGACCTCAGAAAATGCGAGAATCACCCAGATATCCATAACTGAGATTGACTATCCGCTGGAAGTCGATGAAGGGATCGAAAATGAGCAAGCTTTGTGAGGGACGCGTTGTGATTGTTACAGGCGGCGCCCGCGGAATAGGCAGGGAGCATTGTTTGATGCTCGCCGAACACGGAGCGAAAGTCATCGTTAATGATTTAGGCGGTGCTCGTGACGGAACAGGATCAGATTTAGGTCCGGCAGATCAGGTGGTCGCAGAAATTGAGAATATGGGAGGTGAAGCGGTCGCGAATGGCGACGATGTCTCTGACTGGGAAGGCGCTCAGCGGATGGTTAACCAGGCGGTAGAGACATTCGGTGACCTCACCGGGATTGTTAACAACGCGGGGATCTTGCGTGATCGCATGTTGGTGAATATGACCGAAGCAGAGTGGGACGCCGTGATCCAAGTTCACCTTAAAGGCACTTTTGCTCCGGCTCGTTGGGCTGCTGCATATTGGCGCGATAAGGCCAAGGCAGGCGAGACAGTAAACGCTTCAATCGTAAATACGACTTCTGTCTCAGGAATTTACGGCAACCCGGGCCAGACTAACTATGGAGCGGCAAAAATGGGGATCGCTGCGTTTACAGTCATAGCAGCGCGCGAGCTGCAGAGATATGGGGTGAGGGTTAATGCAATCGCTCCTGGTGCTCTGACCCGAATGACTGAAGACCTAGGAATGGGGCAAGCTTCTGAGGAAGACAGAGCATCAATGCACCCCAGATTCATAGCTCCCATAGTGACGTGGCTTCAAAGTTCTGAGGCAGCTGACGTGACAGGTCGAGTTTTTGAGGCGTCGGGCCGATTATTGGGAGTAGCAAATGGCTGGCATCGCGGGCCAACAACAGAAGCTATAGATGACCCGACAGAAATTGGTGATATAGCGCGCCGCCTTGTATCTGAGGCGCAACTTAATTCGGGAATGGACGGGGAGCCCTTTGACGGAGGGCTAGTTAGTTAAGACAGGCGCATCTGTCTATTAGACAAAAGGACAACACAATGGCTATTGATCCGAACGCAGTAGGTTCTACAGGCGATCCCGCAGAACGCTCTTGGGGATATCGTGACTCTTTGCTCTATGCCGTCGGCATTGGAGCGGGAGCCGAAGACCCGGTTGGCATAGAACTAGAATTTACGACCAATAACTCCAAGGGCATTGAGCAACAAACATTTCCTACTCAGGGAGTGGTAATAGGTTTTGGTGCTGGTGGAGCCTTAGGGAAAGTTGGCGAGATTGATTGGGGTCGAGTGCTGCATGGCTCTCAGGGTGTCAGTTTGCATCAACCAATCCCAGTCGGCGGCACGGTCCTAGTTGAAGAAAAAGTAAGTGGTATTTGGGATAAAGGCGAAGGAAAAAACGCCATTATCGAAACCGAGGCAAAAGCCACTCTGAAAGAAACAGGTGAACCTCTCTTCGACCTACGAGGATCACTGGTTGTGCGTGGTTCAGGTGGTTTTGGCGGCCAAGAAGGCAACACGGCGCCTCAGGTTTACGCACCAGAAGCTGCCCCGGACCATGAAGTTACATATCAAACAAGACCTGACCAGGCATTGACGTATCGATTGTCCGGTGATTACAACCCGCTGCATAGTGACCCATGGTTTGCTACGGAGTTGGGGGGTTTCCCAAAGCCCATATTGCATGGTCTTTGCACTTATGGATTTACTGGCCGAGCGCTACTCCACGAACTATGTGGAAGTGACCCAAAGCGGTTTAAGAGCATGGATTCGAGGTTCTCTTCTCCTGTTTTCCCTGGCGATTCTCTAACGGTTCAAATGTGGGTTGAAAAAGGCCAAGCTATTTATCGCACCGTTGCCCAAAAAGGAATGCCAGAGGAGCGAGTCGTTATTGACAATGGGCTGTGTGTATTTAGCTGAAACAAAGTCCGCTTTAGGTGGTCTCTGTGCTTTCAGAAAAGTTTGAGTTCGTCGCTTTCGATGCCTCGCAGCTCGTCGTAGTCGAGTACTAAGCATTCGATGCCCCGGTCTTCGGCAAGAACTCGAGCTTGGGGTTTTATTTCTTGAGCTGCAAAGATTCCGCTGACTGGTCTGAGATTCCCATCTCTGTTGAGGTATTCGAGGTACCTAGTTAGCTGCTCGACTCCATCAATCTCGCCCCTTCGCTTTATTTCGATAGCAACGGCCCGACCTGCATGATCTCTGCAAAGCAGATCTACTGGTCCGATATCGGTTGGGTACTCTCTTTTGACGAGTACCATTCCATCAGAAATCTTGTTTACGTTGGCGGCGAGTAATTCTTGGAGATGAGCTTCGACCCCATCCTTTTTAAGGCCCGGGTCAATTCCCATCTCTTCAGAAAAATCTGAGATTACTTGGTGGAGTTGAATAGTTAGGTTCTCTTTTTTTTCGTTAGTAACTAGCCAAGTCAACTCACCGTTATCTAGCGACTCACGAATAGTGTTTGGAGCATTCATCCAGTTGAGGGGCTTATATGCGCCGCCGTCGGCATGGATAGAGATAGAGCCGTCCGCTTTGATCATTATGAGACGAATTGCCTGTGCTAGATGTGCGTCTAGCCGGCCGGAGTAATCAACTGTGCAATTCGCAATAACTAGCCGCATGAAAAGTCGAAGCTAGTCACGGCCAGCGGTAGGCATGTGGATTACCGGTGAATACTTCATGCGAGTTGATAGGTGGCAGTCAACTTGGGTTCACCGTGTTCATCTATTACCTCAGCTCTCCCTGTTTCGACCATGTGCAACAAGTGGGCATGGACTGACCCTGCAGCTGGGTACCAAAGACGTTTGTCGTATTTCTCATACATCACGGGGACGAAGTCGGCAATCTTTTGTGGACCGCTTTGCAAATAGCTGACGATCTGTTCTTCTCGTTCCTCACGGTGATGAATGAAGCTTTGAACGTACTGCACAGGGTCAGGAATTGCTGGACCGTGTGTCGGCCAATAGCGCTGATGGTCGAGTGGGAGCAATTTCTTCAGAGACTGCATGTAGTCCTTCATCGATCCATCCGGGGGCCCGACCACACTTGTTGCCCATCCCATTACGTGGTCGCCAGAAAAAAGACTTTTCTCCTCCTCTAATTCGAAACAAAGATGATTTGAACAATGACCAGGAGTGTAGATAGACCGGATCGTCCAGTTGGGTCCGTGCACGATGTCACCGTCCACGAGAAATACGTCGGGCGAAAATTCTGTATCAGCGCCTTCACGTTTGAGTTCTTCGGGAAGCTCTTCGAATTCTTTTCGATATTGTTCTTGCTCTTTTTCTGAGATGAACTCTGAGAAATCCACGCGATCTTCTCGGTCATCCTCTTTGACGCTTCCGTGTGGACCGAAGCCATATGAAATAGCTCCGGTGCGTTCTTTAAGTCGTTTGGTTAGGGGAGAGTGATCGCTATGCGTATGAGTTATGAACGCGTGGGTAATCGTTTCGTCAGGACCAAGAGCACCGAGGATGTCGTCCAAGTGGCTTTCTAGAGGAGGACCAGGGTCTATGACGGCGACTTCCCCTTGGCCAATTAGATATGTTCCTGTTCCTTTGTACGTGAAAGGCGTTGGGTTCTTGCATATGACTCTTCGGATTAATGGGGTTACTTGGTCGCTGGAGCCATAGTCGAAGTCTCCTAAATCTTGGTGGTGCTCGATTTTTGTTGCCATAACGCCCCGCCTAAAGGTTTTCAGTGCTGGTACTCAATTATGACGCGCACTGTAGCCGGGTTGTCCAAGCTAGTTTGAACTAGCCGACCATATAGATCCTGAGTTGTGGCTTCAGAGTCCCTAAACTCCAAATTGGAGGAACCTATTGTGTTGATTGTCTTATCACCTGCGAAGAGGCTCGACTTTGAATCGGAGTTGCTGACCAGCAAGCATTCAGTGCCTGCATTGATCGACGACTCATCTGAATTAGTGCAAGAGCTGGTCAAAAAATCACCTGCAGACCTCGGTGAACTCATGAATCTTTCGCCTGCCTTATCGAATCTCAACGCTGAACGTTTCCAGGATTGGGAAGAGGATTTCACTACTAGTAATTCCCGGCCAGCTCTCTTGGCTTTCCAAGGAGATGTTTATGTGGGTATGGACGTATCTCGGTATTCGGAGCGTGACTTCACTCGGGCACAAAAGACAATCCGGATATTATCGGGTTTACATGGAGTGCTTAGACCTTTGGATTTGATCCAGCCATACCGCCTTGAAATGGGAACGAGTTTAATGACATCGAGGGGTAAGGGGCTTTACGAGTTTTGGGGTGATCGGATTAGTGAATTTTTGGCAGCAGATCTTGAAGGACATCGTCCTCGGGTTCTGATCAATCTTGCTTCGAAGGAATACTTCTCCGCAGTAGATGAAAGCCTTCTGGATGCTCGGGTTATAAGCCCACGATTCTTAGATGAGAAGAACGGCAAGTTTAAGATCATTAGCCTCTATGCAAAGCAAGCCCGTGGTGCGATGGCTTCTTGGTTAGTGCTGAATAGAATCAACAGCCCAAGTTTGATCTGCGACTTTGCTGAATTGGGGTACGAATACTCTCGCGAAAAGAGCACGCTCTTAGAGCCAACTTTTGTTAGAGGGCAGCTTGCGCGCCCTTAGTTCTTAGAGAATCCCCATCTTTTGGGCAGACTCTTTCAGTTCCTCGCGGTGGTCTGGGTGAGCGATCGAGATTAGTCGCGCCGCCTTCTGGCGTACCGAGGCATCTTGCAGGCGAGCGGTACCGAATTCTGTAACGACGACATCAACGTCGTATCGGGTTGCGGTCACTGCGTTGATATTGATTTGAGGAACAATACGAGAAGCTGCGCCGCCTTTAGCGGTGGCGGGCATTAGATGGATTGACATTGCGGATTCAGACATTTGGCAGCCTCTCAAAAAATCAAGGGCACCGCCGACCCCGCTATGTTGAACCCCATTAATCATTTCGGAGTTGACTTGACCCCAAAGGTCAATTTCTAGGGCTCCATTTACGCAACGCATGTCTCTGTTAGTAGCAATTTGTTGATGATTTAATGCGACGTGAGCTGGCACGATGTGACAGTCGGGGTTTCCGTTTAAGAAATCAAAGGTTTCGGGCAATGCAATTGTAAAGACAGTTTTGTTTGGGAAGACCGTCTTGAGGCGGTTGTTTGCGGCACCAGACTTCATCAGATCCATCAGACCTTGGCACATCACTTCGGTGTGAATGCCCAAATCCGTCTTGTGAGTTAGTCGGGCGAGTGCCACTTCAGTCAGGCCTCCGACTCCCGATTGAACCGTTGCTCCATTGGGAATTAATTCATCGAGTGCTTCGACAAAAGGATCAAGGTTAGAAGGAGGTGTCCGTTCGTCAAAGATTGGCATCGACCCTTTAAGCGGAACATGGATCAACCCGTCAAAGTCTTCGACTCGAAAAGAATCTCCATGAATGTGCGGCACCACTGGATTGACTAAGCCGAATACCAAATCACCCTCGCGACGCGCACGACGAACCAGAGCGTCGTTGCCTGCCATCGCCGATCCCGGAGGGACCGTGCCGTCAGGTAACGGTGTCCCCACTTGGACGCATGCGACTCTCGGTGGGTTGCGAATCGAGAATCTTCCCCAGTCTTCCAGTCTGACCGGAACTAGTTCCGCCTTGGCACCAGCTTCGCGCAATACTTGAGTCAGGAAAGGCGCACGCAACTCAAGGTTTTGTTTAGTTCCAATAGCGGCGCCACCCTTTCTAGGGGCAGGTACGAAGACGGCTACATCTTTGAGGTCCTCGCGTTCTGCTAGTGCGAAAAGAAAGGCTGTTGGCTCTGGCAGGCTAGTTCCTACTAGATCGCCGTCTTGCACCTGAGCTGCGGCAGCCTCTGCCGAGATCACGAGATACGGCCACTCTTCAGTCCATTCAAAGTCAAGGTGCTCTTTAGAAACCACGATTAGAACGTATCTCACGATGATGTTTCCGGTCGTTGAAACCTAAACTGTTGAGATTTTCCTTAATGAACGTTTGCGCAAACGGTTGCAACGATGCCTATAGTGCCGAACAGTTGTGTGATCAGCGATCTGACCGGATGGCTGCAACGAGGGGGAGGCAGTCATCCGGTCCACCAGTCTTTAACTTGTAGGTCGCACGATGGGGAGGAACAGGCAATGACCGAGGAATATTTCGCTAGCACCAAGACTTCAGATCGCTACCCGATCTGGACCCGAGCCAATGTTGGCGAGGTCTTCCCAGACCCCGTAGCTTTGTCTACCTTTGATTTCGCGTTTCAAAACGAAGATGGTATTCAAATAAGTGAACTTGGCTTTCGAGACGCTTACGTCAGGATTGGTGCTTTCGACGAAAGCGAATTCGATCCGGAAAACCCGGTGTTTCTAGGAGTTTTTGGCGGATACACCTACCTCAATGCGTCGCTTATGCGGATCTTCGGTGAGAGGGCGCCTGGGCTATCAGCGCAGGACATCGATGAAGCTTTTTTCGGAGTTCAGCCTGGGATCCCGGCCTACGAGCAGCACCCTGATGACCCCAGCGCAGAAGCGGAGGCCCGGATAGGTGAGGTATTTCTTTGGGCTCTAACAACTCCTGATCTACCTGATGTGTTGGAGCAAGAGCAGCGGGTGAACGCACTTCGTAGCCAACGTCCCGATTTTGGTTCGATGGGTGACCACGAAATAGTTGATTGGATTGAAAGTTTTTTAAATGGAGGATTCCGAGAGCTTTTCGCTCAGCATATTTTTATTAGTTTCTTGACGACACTTCCGATGGGTATCGTTTCCGCCGTCTGCGAAGCTGTTGGTCGGCCAACTGATGCTATGAAAATCATGGCCGGACTTGGAGACGTTGAATCCGCTGCCCCTTCTATGGCTATGTGGGAATTAGGGCGACTAGCAGCTGCTTCGGAAATGGTGAATGCAGCTTTCGACAATGGAATCGAAGGTCTGAACGGTCGCCTGCGAGCAAGTAAGGATCCTGAGGTCGAGAACTTTGTGTCTGCTTTTGAGCAGTTTCTCTGGTCTTACGGCTCGAGAGGACCAAACGAATGGGAAATTTCTTGCCCAACCTGGGAAACGACTCCCGACTTAGCTTTGGCTGCTATTGACAGGATGCGAGTCTCTCCTGCGTCGGCGGCGCCGCAAGACCACCAATCTCAGCTAGCTAATGATAGGCAGCGCATTGTGGCTGAGATAAGTGAAATGCTCGAAGGGGATCCGGAAACGCAAGGACAGTTCTTAGCGGGCGCTCATAGTGCTTCTGTTCTGATGCCTGGTCGTGAACGAACCAAAACCAATTGCGTCAAATTTATCCAAGAAGCTCGGATGGCAGCCCGGGAACTGGGTCTACGGATGGTCGAAAGAGGTCTGTATCCAGAAATAACTAGCTTCGCGATGCTTAGATTCGCGGAACAACATCAAGCAATTGACGACGCCGATGGGTGGCGCGAGATCATCGAACAACGGCAGGCAATGTTCGATCTTGCTGCAGCTAAGCAGGAACCTTTTGTCATTGTGGGCGAAAGTGAACCGCTTTCAACTTGGCCTGAACGTAGTTCGGTCTCGGTGGAACCTCTGCAACCGGGGGATTCAATTCAGGGTCTATCTGGCTGTCCAGGTGTATCAGAAGGTCGCGCTCGAGTGATTCTTGATAGTCATGACCCGACGGCTTTAGAGCCTGGAGACGTCCTCGTTGCCCCGTTAACGGACCCCTCCTGGACGCCGCTCTTCGTGCCTGCGGCCGGCGTGGTTGTTGACGTCGGAGCGGCGCTGAGTCATGCCATCATCGTGAGCCGCGAACTTGGTATTCCATGTGTTGTTTCTGCTACCGATGCAACTAAACGGATTCCTGACGGCGCCATGATCCAGGTCAATGGAGATACGGGAGTGGTGACCGTCCTCGATGACTGAGAAATAGTTTTTCTTTGAATTTTCAAGTAAAAGTGATTAGTTAGTCGTGCTTCCATTTAGGTGCTCGACGTTCGGTAAACGCTTGAACACCTTCTTGGTAGTCGGGGTCCAACATCGCTGCTCTGAGCAGGTCTTCAGAATCTGCTACCGATGAACCGACGTCTCGATGCTGGTCTAAATAGACCTGAAGTTTCGTCATTCTTTGAGACGATGGAGAGACACGCGAAGCTAATTCAGAGGCATATGACTTAACTCTCGGAAGTAACTCTGACACTTCTGTAATTTCGTTGAAAAGGCCCCAACCGTTGGTTTCTTCAGCAGTTATGACCCTGCTTGAAATTAGGAGATCGTTAGCTCGAGTCAGGCCGATCAATCTTGGTAGAAGCCATGAAAGACCAAATTCAGCTGGCAGGCCCAATGGTCCATGGGCTGTAGTGAGTTTTGCGTGTTTCGAAGCAAATCGAAGGTCGCAATAGCAAGCAAGAACTAACCCAACGCCTGCTGCTGGGCCATTAACTGCAGCAATTGTGGTCACATTCAAGCCGAACATGAAAGCGAAGTTTTGATCGAACTCTGGGGCAATCCCGTAGCCCGGATTGGAGATATCGGACCCAGTCCCAGAGTCGTATCCGCCCTTTTCAAGGTGGCCCTCTAAAGCTTGACTGTCAGCCCCGACACAAAAATCATCGTTTGCCCCCGTGATAATCACTGTTCTAATTTCGGGTTCAGAGTCGGCCTGTTGGAGGAGGTGGCGAAGTTCGGTATGCATCCGGCCCGTCCAAGCATTTCGGCGTTTCGGTCTTGAGAGGGTGATAGTTGCTGTTGGCCCGTCGGTCTCAAAGCTTGTCGTTTTTAGTTCCATTTTTGCCTTAGCCGTTAATCGCTCGTTGCAGTGCAGCGAGAGCATCGTCTTTAAATTCTGGTCGACAGATCAATAGGTCCGGAAGCCAAGGATCCTCGTAGTTGTAATCAAGAGGGGATCCGTCGCAACGGCTTGCATGAAGTCCAGCGGCCATTGCGACTACGGCCGGAGCGCAGTTGTCCCACTCATACTGACCCCCACTATGAGCGTAAATATCTGCATGGCCAAGAACAACTGCCATGGCTTTAGCTCCCGCTGACCCTAGAGCTAAAAGTTCTGCATCTAGTGCTTCCGCGACAATCATCGCAGCGGCCGGAGCCCTCGAACGGCTTACAACTAGCCGGGGTCTCCCATTGTGAGATGGACTTAATTTGGGTGCGGGATTAGTTGTCAAGGTCTTATCGATTGCTGGTAGAGCGACGGCCCCCGCTGTTGGAACTCCGTTTTCGGTAAGGGCTACGTGCACCGCCCAATCGGAGCGGCCCGGTTCGCCGAATTCTCTGGTTCCGTCCAGAGGATCAACAATCCAAACTCTTTCCTTCTCCAAGCGGGCCAGATCATCGCTGCCTTCTTCGGACAAGATTCCATCGTCAGGAAACTCTTGTTGAAGAGCTTTCATGATGAAACGGTGAGCCTCAAGGTCACCAGTGTCTTTCACAGTCCAACTGTCAGCTCCCTGGCTGAAAAGTCGTTCACGTATGTCCAAAAGAAGTTTCCCGGCATCGGTCGCGACGCGAGCGCTGATCGCGTGATCTTGGAGATCGGCCATAAGTGATTTGACTCCTATTTGACAAAGTAGTTCGAAGCTTGGTTAAACGATCGTTAAGCAGGTAGTGTTTCGGTCCTGTAAAGAGATTGTGACGAAAAGATCACAAGGTGTTTGTTTGCCTTGTTGACCGTATACCGTGCACGAACTCTTAACCGAGCACCAAGCCGGTCGGTGGCCGGCAACCGCAACAGAGAGGGACTCATACAGATGCGGAAAAATACCATGTGGCGACTGCTCGCCACACTATTCGCTCTAGCACTTGCCGCTTCGGCTTGTGGTAGCAGTGATTCTTCCGACGACAGCAGCGCAAGCGGCTCGTCATCGGATGCAGAAGAGACTGAAGTAACGCTCGCAGCTAACGGCGAAAGCTTGCTGGACACGGTTAAGAGCCGTGGCACCCTTAACTGTGGTGTTTCTGGCTCTGCAGTAGCGTTCTCAGAACTTCAGGCTGATGGCAGCATGGCCGGTTTCGATGCCGACTATTGCCGCGTCGTTGCAGCAGCGATCCTTGGTGATGCAAACAAGGTGAACTTCGTTTCATTGACAGCCGCCGAACGCTTCACCGCAGTTCAGACTGGCGACGTAGACCTTCTGATGCGAAACACAACCTGGACACAGAGTCGTGACTCTGAAGTGGGAATGGACTTCGGACCAACCACTTACTATGACGGCCAACAGCTGATGGGTCGCGAAAGCGACGGCTTCTCCGGTTCGTCACAGGTATCGGATGTTGGCGGTTCAGTGATTTGCACCAGTGCAGGTACCACGACCGAAAAGAATATCGCCGACGCAGCAGCTGAAGCTGGTGTCAGCATCGAACTTCAGACTTTCGAAGACTTCGATACTGTTACCAACAACTTCATCTCCGGCGCTTGTGACATCATCACCACTGACGGTTCAGCTCTAGTTGGTCGAAAGGCCAAGCAGCAGCCAGACGGTGAAAACTGGGTGATCTTCCCAGCGACACCGATCTCCAAAGAGCCACTCGGCCCAACATACGGACAGAATGACTCGGCTTTTGCTGACGCTGTCAACTGGGCAGTTTACGCAACGATCATCGCTGACGAAAAAGGCTTGGATTCAAGCAACGTTGACATGATGCTGAGCAGTGGCGATACGGAAACCATCCGTCTCCTTGGAGGCGAAGGTGAACTGCAGAGCGGGATGGGCCTTCCAGCTGATGCCTTCTATCAGGTCATTAGCCAGGTCGGAAACTATGACGAGATCTACAGCCGTAACCTCAACCCAGTGGGTTTGAGTCGCGAAGGGTCAGCTAACGCTGCCTGGACAGCAGGTGGTCTTGTTTACGCTCCACCAGCGCGTTGATATAACAAATTAATTGATTAGGCGGTCGATTACCGTCAAAAAGAATTTTGAAGGGGCTGGAGGTCAAATGGACCTCCAGCCCTTTCACTACCTCTAGGCTGCATGATCGATCACCTAGAGCCGTCGTGTTTACCTGAGAGGGGATCATTTAGTGGCAAGTAGTGCCCCACCGTCTATTCATCATGAACGTCCGCCGTTCTACAGAGATGTCACGGTGGTGAAGTGGGCCGTTCAAGTTCTGGCCCTAATGCTAACTATCGGAGCGCTTTGGTTTCTAGCTAAGCAAGCTGGCGACAACCTTAGGGCTTCCAACGTGCCTACCGACTACAATTTTTTGTCGGTCAATCCAGGAATCGATCTTTCTTCAGGTATTGACACTGACCCTGATACTGGAGGTAGAGCGCTCTGGGTAGGAATGGTCAACACGTTGCGGATGGCCATTGCTGGAATATTTGTGGCCACGATCGTAGGAGTGCTCGTAGGCCTTGCACGGCTATCGAACAACTGGCTGCTTCGAAAACTGGGAACGGTATTCGTCGAGACCCTCCGCAATGTTCCTTTGCTGGTGCAGATTCTCTTTTACGGAGCAATCTTCGCCAGTCTTGACCGGGTGTCTATGGATGTGGGTCCAATCAATGGTTGGTTCCATTTGTCCAATAAGGGACTTTCTATGCCGAGAGTCCATATCGCTGACGGGTTTTATCAGTGGATGATTGTTATTGGCATCGGACTTTTTGCCGCCAATTTTCTTCGGAAGCGTCGGATTGCCGAGCAGGATCTTTCGGGAGAGGAAACATATCCGATCCTTAGTGCTTTTGGTTTAATTGTTGTCATTGGAATTTTGGGTTGGTTTGTTCACCCAATTTTCGGCTTTGTTGGCAATATTTTCAGCTCGTTGTCTTCTGCAGTTTCTGCCATTCCTGAAGGCGCCGTCCAGGTATTGATAGCGTTTTTGTCTGTTGGTTTGAGCGTCTATTGGATTCGCGGATTCCTTAAGAGTCGCCGAACGCCGGCCGGATTAGCGAAATTGACCGACGATGACTATTTCCGGATGATCTTCGCTGCGACTGGTGGAGTATTGGGTGCTGTTTTCTTTCTGGTTTTGTGGCCAGGGCTATCTAGCTGGATCATTAACTCAGGCAGTGACCTGTTTGAAGTTCTAAGCAATAAGTTCGGAAATGGTCGAAGTGGTCGACCGATTGATGTCGCGCTACCCGAGGTGGTTCAAATTGGGAAATTTCCCAACTATGGGCCATCAGGTTTGAACTTCTCAATTGGGTTTGCGGCAGTCTTTTTCGGTGTTGTGTTCTACACCTCGGCGTTTATCGCTGAAATTGTTAGGGGTGGGATACTGGCCGTTCCAAAGGGTCAAACCGAAGCTGCAGCTGCACTTGGTCTTCGTCGTTCAATTGCTTTGCGACGGGTCATAATTCCTCAAGCAGCTAGGGTGATGCTCCCACCGTTAGGGAATCAATACCTAAATTTAACTAAAAACACTTCGCTTGCGATCGCAGTTGGATACAGCGACATTGTTCAAGTAGGTCAAACGGTTTACAACCAAACAGGAAAAACTTTGCCAGTTGTTTCTATATGGATGTTTTTCTATCTCTCGTGCTCTCTGTCGATCTCCGTGGTTGTCAATTTCTTTAACGTTCGCATGAGGATTGTGGAGCGCTGATATGCAAGACGCGAACCAAGGATCAGTAGACCCGGAATTTCAACAGGGGATAGAAGACCGAGAGTCCTCCCCTCATGAAATTCCAAGCTTGCCGGTTGGCCAGTGGCTAAGACAAAATCTCTTTTCGAGTTGGATAAACAGTGTCCTAACACTGTTCGGTGGCTTCTTGGCTTTTTTTGCTCTGCGCGGAGTGCTTAATTTCGTTTTTAGCGAAAATCGTCAATGGGATGCGGTCCGAACCAACCTGCGTGCATTAATGACTCTCTCTTATCCTGAGTCTCAATACATCAGAGTTTGGGTGTCTCTTGGATTTGTGGCGGGCCTAGCTGGACTTAGCGCGGGTCTTTGGGCGAACTGGGGTGGTGTTTCCGTTAAGCGAGTTTCTACATGGCTAATGGGAACTGGGGGGCTGCTAGCAGTTTGTGTGATCGTGCGTGAGCCCAGCGTGATCTTAGGTAGCGACGGGAAAGTAGTGCGCACACTTGAGGGTTCACTGCAACGCGAATCTTTTCTAGATGCCATGGTGAACAGGTCGAGTTGGTGGATTGCGGCGGTTGTCCTGCTTGTAGCGGGAATTGTGTTGTGGCGCAGATTCGCGAGCGCTACTCACCGGGGCTCTGAGCTGCCAGTTACCTCTGTGGTTTTTCTGGGCCTTGGATTGGCGGTATTGAGTCTGTGGATAGCGCCGTACGGTCACTATGCCTTTATTTCGGAAACAAAATCATATGTAGCCGA
>CEVU01038579.1_pt1 | contig 50641 bp, 51 predicted proteins | sample 427081 | NCBI WGS metagenome assembly CEVU01 (sample SAMEA2623868, study PRJEB7988) | marine metagenome | biome: marine biome (ENVO:00000447); feature: deep chlorophyll maximum layer (ENVO:xxxxxxxx); material: "saline water (ENVO:00002010), including plankton (ENVO:xxxxxxxx)" | depth 80 m | reverse complement strand
TATTCTTCGTCTTCTTCAGGGACACCTAAGTCCCATTCGAGGTGCAGATTTTCTCGTTCCGCATCACGGTTCACACGCTCACGATTACGTCGGAACTGGGGGTCATGCGGCGGAAGAAGTTGCAGACGAGCAATTGTCCGACGTCGAAACTCATCGACAACTGCTTGTTCCCCAAACAGTCCTTGTATATCCCAGTGCGGAGAGACCGGTCCTAGATACACCACTCGTATACCAGTCTCGGGGGGTGGTAATTCTTCTTCAGTTTCGAAGTTAGTCACCGATGCTCCTTCGCCAACGAGTCCCTTACTGTAGCGGCGGGAAGAGTCGGAACCTTTAGTGCCGATAAACCTTTGGCTGTATGGCTCCATCTATCAAGAAATAAAAATTTCATAAAAACTGCAGTAATAGGGAACCTTTTAGTCTCCTTGAGCGTCATAGTCGTAACGACCGGCAAGCTACAAGCGTTGCCGCAATCTTTGGAGTGCTGACATGAGCCATATTTCCACAGACACAACTTGGATGAATATCGGTAATTGCGCGAACCAGCATCCATCAATTTTTTTCCCGAGTGACGGAGTTGGAGTCGAACAAGCAAAGAAACTCTGTGAGGGCTGCGTTTCTCAAGTCCCATGCTTGGAATACGCCTTAGTCAACCGTGTGGAGCACGGCGTGTGGGGTGGAGCTTCTGAACGTCAACGACGTCGAATTCTAAAAGCACGTCGACAATCACGACTACAGAACACCGCCGTTGAGATTTCTTAGCCTCTCAAAATGTTGATGTCAGCTATCTGACGAATCCTCTGATGGCTTCGAACTGCTGTCGTCCAACCCGTCTTTAAATTCTTTTTGTGCTTGTCCTAACGAACGCGCCAGCTTGGGGAGCTTGGCTCCGCCAAACAAAACCAAAACGATTACAAGGATGATGAGGAGTTCTGAGCCGCCAAGATTCACGCCTCTCAGGCTACCAGTGGTCTGAACTTGGGATTGAAAGCCTTGCGCTTAGGTTTACTAACTTGCCCGTTCCGCAGCTGCTCTTCGAGCAAGCGCACGCTGTCGACGCAGACGCCGACGCTCACGCTCACTCATGCCACCCCAGATCCCAAACTTCTCTCCGTGGCTCAGGGCATACTCCAAGCAGTCTTCACGAACTACACAGCCTCGACACACTTCTTTAGCTTCTTTAGTGCTTGCTCCCCGTTCAGGAAAAAACAAATCGGGGTCGACACCGAGACAGTTTGCGTAGTCCCACCAACTACTTTCTTCTGTTTGGCCGCCACCGTCATCCACAAACGCCATTTGTTTCCGCCCTAACAACTGTCTCGACCCGTCAAGATGACGCAGTCGTAATTACACGCGTGTCATTGAACACCCGTTCAGTCGAATAATCAAGAAAAACTGCGGGTTTCTTCAGTCTTTTCTGTGATTTCAGTGGGCAGGTTTAAGTCAGGGACAAAAACAACGCGTATTTGTTCAAAGTTTTCTTTCCAATCAGGTTACGCGCGAGGCAGACTGGCCGTGGAGGTGTCTGAGCGCCTGGTGGGCTCCCCCGCCTTCAAAGCGGGCGGGACGGGCGATCCCCGTCCGGCGGGTTCGATTCCCGTCCACCTCCGCCAAATCTGTCTAACTTATTCCCCCAGAACCCACAATCTAACGGAAAGGAACCAACGTGAAAAAGCTTCTTCTCATGATCGTCGTCGGAGCCTTAGTAGCAATTGCTACTCGAAAACTCTCCGAAAACTAACGCCGCCAATTAGATGACATCTGGACAGTTATAAGAAAATTAAACGCCCAGTAGGTCGCGTGCACCCGTGTCGCTGCTTGGGTGTCGCAGCTTGGACATAGCTCGTGCTTCAATCTGACGTATTCGTTCGCGGGTGAGGTTGAAGTGTTCTCCTACCTCTTCCAAAGTTCGCGGTTCGCCTCGATCAAGACCAAACCTGAGTTTCAGAATTTCTCTTTCTCTTTCGTCAAGAGGTCCGAGCAGCTTTGTGATTTCATCCGGAAGACGTGCAACGGCCGCTGCTTCTTCTGGGTCTTCCGCGTTTCTATCTTCAACAACGTCACCTAGCTCTGCGTCGCCGTCCTCGCGCAGAGGTTCAGATAGCGACAGCGGTTCTGCTGCAAAACGCAGCGCTTCTGAGACCTTGTCTTCAGGCATGTCAACTTCTACCGACAATTCAGCGAGGGTAGCTGGACGACCATATTTGAGTTCCAACCGGGAACGAGCTTTTTGGAGTCGAGCGAGGGTATCGCCTGCGTGTACTGGAAGTCTGATTGTTCGACCGGTGTTTGCGATACCTCGAGTTATCGCTTGACGAATCCACCATGTCGCATATGTAGAGAATTTGAAACCTTTACGCCAGTCGAACTTTTCGACAGCGTGCATGAGGCCAAGGTTTCCTTCTTGAATCAAGTCAAGAAGGGGAAGCCCTGATGCCTGATACTTTTTAGCTATCGATACAACAAGCCTCAAGTTCGATTGAACGAAAGTCCGTTCAGCTCGTTCGCCTTTACGGTCGGCTCGACGCAGCTCCCGCCGTTTTGTTGAAGTGATGACTGATCCATCTGCCAGTTGATCGGCATCGAGCGCTGTTCGAGCTTCAGTACCGGCTTCAATTTCTTGCGCCAGCCGAACTTCGTCGTCCTTCGTTAGAAGTGGATACTGTCCGATATCGGTGAGGTAAAGACGAACTAGGTCTTCTTCATCTCTTTCGACCCGATTCTTGGCCACCTTCTGACCTCTCTCCCCCGACCAGTGAAGACGACTACAAAGTAGTGCCTTCCGCCGGTACGCTCGTCACTTCAACGAAACGATCTAATTCCCAGACCCTTACTTACGAGCCTAATCGCTTGCCTGGAAACTACCGGCTGGAATCGCGATTTCCGACACGGACTGAGAGCAGAAATGACCGAACCGACAGCAATGCCTGACGATGACCTTGAAATTGCCCTTCTAAAGCTGACCTTCCAAGCAACTGAGCCAGATCTTTTGATTCCGATCTTGTCTAAGTACGTGGTCATGACCCGTAAAGAGGCAGAATGTCGCAATGCTGATTTGTGTGTGTCGTTTGCTGACCCGAATCGATTTGTGATCATAGAAAAATGGGAATCGGATGATGCCGCACGAAGGCATTTCGACTCTCCTGTTATGGTCGAAATGGCAGCATCGTGTTCGGGGGTACTCACCGAACGTCCAGATATCGATCTCCTACAGGGTCTCAGCGCCCACGATTTGAACTGAAAGGTCAGCGTGACGAAGCGAGCTTTGGTTTGCGGTGCAGGTGGCTTCATTGGAAGCCATTTGGTTAAACGTCTAGCCGCTGACGGCTACTGGGTGCGAGGTGTCGACCTCAAAGAACCAGAGTGGGAAGCCAGCCAAGCCGATGAATTTATGGTGGCAGACCTCCGTGACCCAAAAGCTGCAACGGAAGCACTCAATGGTGGATTTGATGAGGTCTACCAACTTGCCGCAGATATGGGGGGCATGGGATTTATTCATTCGGCAGAAACCCAAATCATGCATAACAGCATGTTGGTAAACGTCAACCTTGTTGAAGCAGCAGCACGAGCCGAGATCGATCGTTATTTCTTGGCTAGTTCAGTGTGCGTATATCGCGATATGGACTTGGGGGAATCAGAGCTCACAGAGGATGATGCCTACCCAGCTTTGCCAGACAACGAATATGGCTGGGAGAAGTTGTATGCCGAAAGAGCGGTTGCCTCCTATGCAAGGGAGGGCCGCTTCCAAGCGCGGGTAGCTCGATTCCAAAATTGTTACGGTCCGCAAGGCACATGGAAAGGCGGTCGCGAAAAAGCGCCGGCTGCTTTGTGTCGCAAGGTAGCTGAATCAACTGATGGGACAATCGAAGTGTGGGGAGATGGCACTGCCGTCCGCAGTTTCGTCTATGTCGATGACCTCGTAGATGGTGTAAGACGTCTCGTCGATAGCGATTGCAGCGATCCCACAAACATTGGGACACGGGAATATGTTTCAGTTCGAGAGCTTGTTCAGCTTGTTGCCTCGGCAGCGGGAAAGGAAATTGACCCGGTGTGGGTGCCCGGCCCGGTTGGGGTGCAGAATCGAAACTTCTCTAATGACCGAATCGAATCACTCGGTTTCGATCCGAAGTTCAAGCTAGCCGAAGGTCTTGCACATACTTACCGTTGGATTGCTAATCAGGTAACGCAGCGACCCTGATTCGAAGGTCATCTCTTAAGAAATCCGACAGCCTTCTGATATCCGTTCGATTTCCGTCCAGCTAAGTTCACTCGATTCCCAGAGCTTTTCGAAAGCTGAATCTGCGAGGTCGGTAAAGCCGTGTCGATTTCGGAATTGATAGAGACGGCGTTGGCGCTGCCCGCCTATGCCAAGTCGTTCAAGTCGACCAACACAATGAACGTCCCATGCTGCGAATTGCATCAAGTCCAAATCATCATCAGCCGGTGTGTCATCGAATCGACCAGATCGGCGGTCCAAGATTCGAAGTAGTAGCCGTCCGACAGTGTCTTTGGTCCGAGCTGTACCGAATTGGCGGGGTCTTTTAGTGTTTTCTAGCGCGCCACCATCAACCCAGAGCTCTATCGGATCATAACTTGTTACTTTGCTTCGACCGAGAGGGGATCCCTCATCAATTTCAAGCTTGATGGTTTCTTCCAGTCCGAGCCGTTCCGCTACTTCAGCAACAACTTCACCGATAACGGCGGCGTCGTAGAAAACCATCTCGAAAGACTCGGGTGCCACTGACACCTGAGTCATTAGCTAGCTGCCTCAACTCTGGCGTCTCTCGACATATCAGCGATTTCATCAATCTCGTCGTCACTGAAGCCGGCTAGTTCACGGAACCTTCTTGTTAGCTGAATAGGGCTGTCGTCGTCTTCACCCCGAAATCCGTTAAAGGAAAAGAGCCTGTCGACAATCTTTTGAAATTCCAAGGCCTTGTCGAGACGTTCTTTGTCATTTTCGGTAAGTCGCCGCAGCCAATCGGAACCCATCTTCACGTGCGTGACTTCGTCAGCCAACATCCAGTCTTCACAGAATTCCAGGACAGGGTCGCCTGCTAGGTTCCCAAATTCTTTCATGGTGTTGAAGACATCTATAGCGAGGCCTTCTAGCGCTCTATTCACCCCTGTTAGACGCAAGACGGGGTCTGGGTTGCATGCTGCTTCATACAGAAGACCATTCTCAGCGAATTCACCCAGCTCGGTTCCCATATGTTCTGCTAACGAAACCGAGATTTCGCAATGACGAGCTTCGTCCCAGCACTGGCGAGCCATATCAAGCTTTAACGCAAGGGGGACATCTTCTCCAACTTCAAAATCCCAACAAGTGCGGCCGGCACCTTCAAGAGCTTGAATTTCACCGACGAAAATACCGTGCATCAAGGCTCGAGCTCGATCCGGGCCATTGGCTAGTTCGGGTGTCAGTTTGGCTAAGCGATCACCACTATTTCCTCCAGCTACCCTCGCTCCGCGCGGATCACCTAAACGTTGCTCATTCGTTTGCCGAATGAACCGGGCATCACGTGCCAATTCTTCGGCGGGAAAGATTTTTCTCATCAGTTCTCCTCTGGCAGATCTATATAGGGGTCTCCGATTGAACCGGGGCCGGCAATGCCTCCTGCCGCCAGCATAAGCTTCTCGAGCTTGGTTTGATGAACCATGGCCCGATCAATTTCCTCGTCGGATTCGATCATCGATTGAATCAACATTTCGCCTTCACGCCAGTCGTTGAATTCATCTTGAAGAATGAAGTCCAAAATTCGCACGGTAGGCATATCGGTTATCTCAGATGTCCCATTGCGGTGATAGGTGTAGGCAGCGATCTTGTGAGGGATAAGGACTCGATATACCCCAACTAACTTTTCGATCGTCATATCCGGACCCTCAGGTTCAGTCATCGCATCAATAAAAGCGACCATATGGTCGTTAGCTGCGACCGTCAGACGATCAGTCTTCATCTCACGCAATTCAGGAAGGCGCTTGTCGAATAACTCAGCGTGCCACGCGTGGTGGTAGCAGTGAGTGCCTAAGCGCAGTTTGACATCAAGTTCGGGAACCGTGGCGACCCAACCACCAAGCGCTTCAAAGAGTTTCAGTTCAACCCATTTGTAATGACCGACGCGCTTGGCTGTTTCTTCGACATCAAATAATCCTGGGAGAGCTCGTCGATCCCAGGGTGCGAACGGCTCTCTGGGTCTCTTAGTTTCGGCCATTAACGTTTTTCCCTTGCAGATTCATTCAGTTTCGTGAACCGACTTCACCCTTACCTTAAGTGTCGGTGAGCTTATCGGCCGTTTAGTGAAAATAGGAAGCCTAAAATGTTCCTCGTTTGAGGCGCTATCTGTACCGGTTAGTTATCGGCAACCGTCGATCTTTTCCAAAAGCTTTGGTTGAGATCCGAGGACCGGGCGGTGATTGACGCCTTTTGTACTCCGCCAGATCTACAAGGCCGGTAATGCGTTTAACTATTTCCGGGTCATACCCCAGTGAAATGAGTTCTCCAGCAGTCTTGTCTCGTTCGACGTAGGCCTCAAGCAGGGGGTCGAGCACCTCATATGGAGGCAGCGACTGGTCGTCAGTTTGGTCTGGTCTCAGTTCTGCCGATGGCGGTTTCGTTATAGAGGCCTCAGGTATCCATGCGGAACTTGTTTGCTTGTTGCGCCAGCGGCAAAGCTCGTAGACCAGCAACTTTGGACAGTCTTTAATGACCGCGAAACCTCCGGCGGTATCTCCATACAGTGTCGAATACCCAACTGAAGTTTCACTTTTATTCCCGGTTGTCAGAACTAACCAACCCTTCTTATTCGACATGGCCATGAGTAATATCCCGCGAATGCGACTTTGAAGGTTTTCTTCAGTCAGGTCGGACTGGTGTCCCTCAAATACAGGCTCAAGCATGTTGGTCAGGGCGGTATACCCCGATTCGATCGGAATTGTCTCGAAATCAATATTGAAGTTTTTAGCCAATTCGGCGGCGTCGTCTTTTGATCCCTGACTTGAGTAGCGCGAAGGCATCGAGACTCCGTGAACGCGATCCGAACCCAACGCATCAACAGCAATCGCGGCTACCAAACTCGAGTCAACGCCTCCGGATAAGCCGATCACAACCTCATCAAATCCGTTCTTGTTCACATAATCGCGGGTAGCTAAAACGAGGGCCTTCCAGACTTCAGCAGTCTCTTCTTCTTCTTTGGAAACGCTCATTTCAGGAATCAGATTTTTAGGTTCCTGACTTGGTGAAGCGACGATCACTGGTAGTTCGCCACAGTCAGAATCCTCAACTTCAAGGTCGACAACGTGAATCATTTCTTCGAACTGCGGGAGTCGGGCAACGAGCTGGCCTCGGGAGTCCGCAACGAACGACGAGCCATCGAATATCAGTTCGTCTTGGCCTCCTACCTGATTTACGTATACGACGGGGATCTTGTGCCTGGTAACGCGTTCGATGACTGTTGATGCGCGATCTGAATCTTTGCCTCGTTGATACGGAGAAGCGTTTAATGAAATAACTAACCCGATACCCGAGGAAACTTGGTCATCTATGGGGCCCTCGTCAAACCAGAGATCTTCGCATATCGAAACTCCAATGTTGACGCCCGCTATTTCGATAATCGGTCCGGCGGAAGCACCGGGAGTGAAGTACCGCTTTTCGTCGAACACCGAGTAATTGGGGAGCAACTGCTTTCGGTAAATTCCTTTGACGCTTCCCTGGTAACAAATGGCTGCCGAGTTGTAGAGGCAGTCACTTTCAAGCTCTGGGAACCCAACAACAGCGACCGTGTTGGAAGTCTTGGCTGCGATCTGTTCTACAGCAGAGCGGGCGTCGTCGAGAAACTGCTGTTTCAATAGCAAATCTTCTGGTGGGTATCCACATACCGCCAACTCGCTATAAACCACAAGATCTGCTTGTTGTTCGACAGCTCGCTCATACGCTTCGGAAATTAACTCAACATTTGTTTCGAAGTCGCCTACGCGAAAGTTGAGTTGTGCCAACGCAACCCTGATTGAAGCCATGTCATGAGGCTAGAACCAGAGGACGGTCATCTGCGAAAAGTATTTAGGCGGAGCCCTTCATGGGCTCCGCCTAAATAAACATCAACGGCTAATCGTGAGCTGTGTTACGCCAAAGCAGAACAGCAGGTATTAGTCAGCAAAGTTGCTACCACGTAGGGGTCAGCGTTCGCATTCGGACGACGATCCTCGATATAGCCTTTACCATCTTGAGCAACCTGCCATGGAATTCGAATTGATGCTCCTCGGTCCGAAACCCCATAACTGAATTGGTCAAATCTTTGAGTTTCATGCGCACCGGTTAAGCGTTCTTCGATTCCGATGCCGTAGCCAGCGAGATGTTCTTCTGGCTTACCGGCTTCACCCATCGATTGGGCAGCCTTTTCGACCGCCTCGTAACTTTCGCGCATGGCATTGGTCGAGAAGTTGGTGTGCATACCGGCCCCGTTCCAGTCACCTTTCATTGGCTTCGCTTCAATACTGATCTCTAATCCATGCTCTTCTCCTGCGCGGTAGAGAAGATAACGAGCCATCCAAAGATGGTCGCCGACGGTAACAGTGTCGACTGGACCAATCTGGAATTCCCATTGACCAGGCATTACTTCGGCGTTCGTTCCTGATATTGCAAGACCAGCTTCAATACACCAGTTGGTGTGCAGCTCTACAAGTTCGCGTCCACGAATTTTTACTGCTCCAACTCCGCAGTAATAAGGTCCTTGTGGGGCTGGGTACCCACCGGCGGGGAAGCCAGCTGGCCAACCTGTCACTGGATCAAGCATTGTGTATTCCTGCTCGAGTCCAAACCATGGTTCTTGATCGCCATATTGCTCCAACGCTTCTCGTGCCGCAGCGCGAGTATTCGTCGGGTGGGGTGACAAATCCGAAGTCAGCGCAGTTTCGCACAGGACCAAGATGTTGTTGCCACCGCGAATCGGATCGGGGCACTGAAAAACAGGCTGGAGCACAACGTCTGAATTGTCACCAGTTGCCTGATTCGTACTTGATCCATCGAAACCCCATATTCCGGGGTCATCGCCATCTGCAAGGACTTTAGTCTTAGACCTAATCTCTGCAGTCGGTTCCGTTCCGTCAATCCATATGTATTCAGCCCTATACGCCACTGTGTTTGCTCCTGTTCGAGGGGGCGGGATCGAAAGGCAAACTAACAATTAGAAACGCTATGTCACACTATTTTTTCACCAACCAATCAGTCCAGCATTGATGACGAGGCCACAGACCCCTAGTTCTAGCCTCGTACTCCAATTGTGAAAGTCATGTAAACGGAACCGTTTAAGGTTTGATTTAGCCCAAGAATCACCAAGAATAGAGATGCTGTTATTGGTCCAAAGACCTAAACGAGAGAGTGAAGTCAGATGGAACGACCCCAGGACTACGTACAAAGACGTATTGAAGAACGCGGGATTCGTTTAGTTCGTCTTTGGTTTACCGATGTTCAAGGTCAATTGAAATCATTCGCCATTTCTCCCGCTGAGCTTGAAACTGCTTTCGAAAGCGGAATGATTTTCGATGGGTCTTCAATCGATGGTTTCAGTCGAGTTCGTGAAGAAGACATGGTCGCTAAACCGGACCCGGCCACTTTCGAACTCACGCGGTGGGGCGGGAACGACGAAAACGCAGCTCGGATGTTTTGTGACATCGAACGGGCTGATGGGAGCCCTTTCCCAGGCGACTCCAGACAAGTACTCCGGCGTTCGATGGAACGAGCCCGTGCTCAAGGCTTTACCTTCTTTACTGCTCCCGAGCTCGAGTATTTCTTATTTGAAGCCGACAGAAACGGTGACCCGGTTCCTCTAGACAACGGCAGCTATTTTGATCTGACGACGGCGGACGTCGCAAGCAATATCCGTCGTCAGACATTGACAACTTTGGAAGCAATGGGAATACCCGTGGAATATTCCTTTCACGAAGATGCCCCAAGCCAGCACGAAATCGATTTGCGTTACACCGATGCGCTGACCATGGCAGACAATGTGATGACGTTTCGTTTAATTGTTCGAGAGATAGCTCTCGAACATGGAGTACACGCCACGTTCATGCCCAAGCCATTAACTGGCGTCCAAGGATCAGGCATGCACACTCATCTTTCATTGTTCAAAGACGGGGTAAATGCTTTTCATGATCCCGAAAGTCCCGATGGTTTATCTGATGTTGCTCGCGGTTTTATCGCGGGCTTACTCCATCACGCGCGGGAAATCACTGCTGTCACCAATCAACTCGTAAATAGCTACAAACGACTCGTGACCGGTTATGAAGCACCGGTAAATGTTTCATGGGCGCGGGCTAACCGAGCCGCTCTCATCAGGGTTCCGACCAGCCGAGAAAGTGGCGTCGATGACACTACCCGAATCGAATACCGAGCTCCTGACCCTGCGTGCAACCCGTATCTTGCTTTTGCGGTAATGCTTGCTGCAGGCATGAAAGGCATCGAACAGGGGTACGAGTTGCCTTTGGAAGCACCGCCTTCAATGACTGGCTTCACAGAACACGGAGGCTTAATTGATCAAGCGCAGCTCCCTCAGTCGTTGGACGAAGCGTTGGATGAAATGGAAAAAAGCGATCTCGTAGCTGACACCTTGGGCGACCATCTGTTCAGCTGGTTCCTTCGCAACAAAAGACGTGAGTGGAACGAATACAAAGCCCAGGTCACGCCATTTGAGCTAGACCGCTATTACTCGAGTTTATGATGACTGTCCTCGCTCTGTACCCTGCTGATCCAGCTCCCGAACTGGCACAGTTGTTAGATTTAAACGGCTTCGTTTGGAAAGGTCTTGCTGAACCGTCCGATGTAGACCTTCTCGAACCTGATGAAGGTTGGGGTGGAGCGATTGTCCAATTAGTTGAGGACAGTGACCTGAGTTGGAGCATGCTGAGAGCACTTCGAAAGCGCGACATTCCCGTAGCTCCTCTTTTGTTGATGATCAGAGGCAACCAATTAACTGAACTTGAACTACGCGACGACCTTTTCGATGATTTTTGTTTGGATCCATTTCATCCCCGAGAGTTTGAAGCTCGAGTCAAACACATGCTCGCATCGTCAGGAGTCGACCTCAGCGGTGAACGAATCGAATACGGACCATTGATCTTGGATCTAGAAACCTACGAAGCATCAGTTGACAGTCGACCGCTCGATTTAACGTTTATGGAGTATGAGTTACTGAGGTTTTTGGCCGCTACTCCCGGAAGAGTTTTCACGCGAGAGGTTCTTCTCAGCAGAGTGTGGGGCTACGAGTATTACGGCGGGGCTCGCACGGTTGATGTTCATGTCCGTCGGTTAAGAGCGAAGCTTGGCGAAGAATACGCTGCCTTAATCCAAACAGTAAGAAGCGTTGGTTACCGTTTGGGCGAAAGCCGACGCCGCTAAGCAGCAGATACCAACAAAATTGGAAAGCTAGTAGTTGGTTTCGACGAGGCTGCTTCCCTCGTGTCGTGACTCAGCATCGTCTTTCAACGAGTTCCCCAACAGGGCTGCAACACCGGCAAGACTAAGCGTGATCATGAATGGGCTCAGTAGCAGAATTACTACTATCGCGATTCCTCCGACCATTCTCTAGATGGTAGCCAATCCTTGACCATAGTTACGACTTCGACCGTAAGGAAAATCGTCAGAATTTACGGGGACGAAATGTGCGCTATCGCTTCAATTTCGACAAGTCCACCAAGCGGAAGTGCCTTTACGGCAATTGCCGACCGTGACGGTCGGTGTTCTCCAAAAGCATCAGCGTAAACCGAATTTATGGTCGAAAAGTTTTCGATATCGGTCATAAACACGGTGCATTTCACCACGTCAGCCAAGGTCAACCCGTGATCCATCAGGACACCCTGCGCATTGGTCAGAGCCTGGGCCGTTTGGAGTTCCACCCCTTCGACCAAAGAGCCATCGGCGAGACCAAGTTGACCAGATACAAACAGAAGGTCACCGGCTCGATAAGACGCTGAATAATGGGCAACGGGTTGAGACACGTCGTACCTCCAGGCACGAATAAAGGGCATAAATCTGATTTACCCGGTCGGCGAATCAGATGGTCAACCTTGATTCAACCATGTAGCAGCGGGGACTGCAGCAAATAGTGCATTGCTTGCCTGTGGAGTTTTCGCCTCTCCCACTGAAATAATTTCCATCTCAGAAACGAAGAAGCTTCAAAGATCATTCGGTCAACGAGGTTGCCTGCATGCAGGAATAGGCTTCAGCGTTCCGGGTTCGATCTGAGTTCAGGCTACGTTCCAAGGCGTGGATCACAATATCTGGAACCCTCAGGGCGTTTCCCGGAGAGCATTTCTATCTCTGACAGGCGGCGGGCTAGCCGCAGCAGCATTTTTAGCTGCTTGTGGGGTTCGAACAAAAGACCAAGATGATCTCAGAGCGGCGTCGAAATGGTTTTCTGACCAAACCATTATCAGCGATGGGGGGCCACAAAGAACTATTTGGTCATTCTCTGATGATCAAGGAAATCTGGGCGGCCTTGCCCCAGAATCGATTGATGTCGAGGTTTTCAACAGCGATTTCCAGCTAATTCATTCCACTAGTGCCCAACGACATGTTGATGGCGTCGCTATGCCTTACTACCCAGTAATCGTTCCATTCCAAATACCGGGTGTTCATGAATTCCGTTTCGATCTAGGAAAGCATGGGAAGTACGTGGGCTACGCAAATCCGGGCTCCAAGTCTGACAGCACTATTATTTGGCCCGGCGACCAATTCCCAGCTCTTGTGACTCCCACACTGACTAGCTCCGCTGGGGTGAGCCCGATTTGCACTCGCCAGCCTTTCTGTCCCTTTCATAAGGTCTCGCTGAGTGACTCGATACTTTCCAAACGTGCAACGGTGCTGATTGTGAGTACCCCTGCGTTTTGCGGAACAAAATGGATGTGCGGTCCGGTTTTAGAGAACTTAATCTCCCAGGTGGGTTCAAATTACTCTGGGTTCGACGTAATCCACGCCGAGGTTTACTCCAACCCAAGCGCCAAAGACCTGGGACCAATAGCGCCAGCTGTCACCCAAATGGGAGTCAACTATGAACCTTTTATTTTCCTGCTAGACGAACAAGGAACTGTCCTTAGGAGGCTTGACCACATCTGGGACAATGCCGAACTTAAGGGATTACTTTCCCTCATCTAAAAGTTTTGTTCTTAACTAAAGGAGTTACCGCACCCGCAAGTTCTTTGGGCATTCGGGTTGTCAATAGCGAAGCCGGAACCCATCAAACCATCTTTGAAATCTAAGGTCGCACCTTCTAAGAGTTGAGCGCTCATCGGATCAGAAACGACGCGAACGTCGCCTTCGCCGAAGAACTGCGACATATCATCTGCTTCTGTCTCGCTATCAAAGAACATTTCATAGCTGTACCCAGAACAACCTCCCGGCCGAACTGCTACTCGGAGCGCTAGGTCTAACTCACCCTCAGCTTCAATTAATTCTCTGACTTTTTCAGTGGCGATATCGGTCAAGATGATCATCTGCAGGGCCCTCCGGCTATAACTATTTAGAGTGTAGCGAATAGACGACAGTGGATCACAGCCATCGAGGAAACTAGCCTCTATGTCTGTGAGTAAAGACGCGGTTGACGACAACGAGATTCTCGGTGTTTTACGCGGAGTGATGGACCCAGAATTAAACGACAACATTGTCGACTTGGGAATGGTCCGATCTGCTTCGCTCAAGGGACAGACCGCTCAAATCACTATCGCGCTCACAACCGCGGGCTGCCCGCTTCGGGCCACGATAAAACGAGACTGCGAATCTAGAGTTAAATCACTCCCGGGCATCAACGAAGTCCAGTTGTATTGGGATGAGCTAACGCCCGAGGAGCGGACACGCGCTATGGATCGCGCCCGACGGAACGCTCGAGACACAGCGGCTCCCACTCAAATTCCTTCAAGCGCGCGAGTTATTTCAATCGCCTCGGGCAAAGGTGGGGTGGGGAAATCTTCAGTAACGGTCAACATCGCTACCGCTTTGGCGTCTCGAGGTCTCACTGTAGGAATTCTCGACGCAGACATTTGGGGATTCAGCGTGCCGCGGATGTTGGGAGTTAACTCTCGCCTGAATGCCAGACCTGCTCAGTCAGAAGAAGATCGGGGAAAAATAATTCCTGAAGAGCGACCTCAAGGTTCGGGACTTCTCAAAATCGTCTCTACTGGTTTGATGGTTGAGACAGAAGAAACCGCCTTGATGTGGAGAGGCCTAATGTTGGCTAAAGCAGTCGAGCAGTTCCTTCATGACGTGGACTGGGGGGATTTGGATTATTTACTAATCGATATGCCTCCGGGCACCGGCGATGTGCAAATGGCTTTAGCCCGGTTGTTACCTCAAGCTGAAATGTTGGTTGTGACCACACCTGCAGTTAGCGCACAAAAAGTAGCGATCCGCGTCGCCGATATGGCACGACGCAGTCATATGCCGATCTTGGGCGTCGTGGAGAATATGTCGGCCTTTACAACACCCGATGGCACTTCGTGGCCGCTGTTCGGTGAAGGGGGCGGTAAACGGCTCGCTGAGGAAATTGACGCACCCTTGTTGGGTTCAATTCCACTTGAGCCAGCTGTCTCAGCCGGAGGCGACACTGGTCAGCCAGTAGCTATGTCAGACGGACCAGCTAGTCGAGCTTTTCACCAGATTGCTACACGAATTGTTGAGGAGATAGCTCCCCCACTTGACATGGCAGCTTGCTCAGCATCGGTTTTAAATGAGGTACCTGTTTCGCTGACGGGAAATAGAACTTCTTAGTTACTTCGTCGAGCCGTGCGGCGGAGGTTTAGACAGCGCCTCTTTGTAGCCATCTTCTCCCGGCATAATCACCGATGGCGAACCATCTGCAGAAGTCACCAAAGCCGGAAGTATTTCCGGTATGTCTTTTAACCCGTCTGCCCATTGCATCACTTCGTCAACCGAGTCCAGTTCCAAAAGCGGTTCTAAATTAGCGATTGTCGGCAGAATCATTTCGAATTTACCCGCCTGCTGAAGATCCATAGCTTCTCTAGGAGTTATCCAACAGCTCTCAACCGTTTCTCCTCCATCGTGCGCAGGGCGCTGGGCCAGTGGTGCCCGCGCTACAAAAAACCGAGTATCAAATCTGCGAGGCGGACCAATGGGAGTAATCCAATGGCTGACATAACGCAGGTCATGGAAATTCATTGAAAGACCTTCTATCCGACACAGGTCCACCATGGTGAGGTCGCCGTCGTATATCGCGTTGCGGTGGTTCTGAAACCGTTCATGTACTTCGGGATCGGTCAACGGTAAGTCTTCGCCATCGATTCGAGCTAACAACGCTCCCGCCTCTTCAAAGCACTCTCGAATAGCGGCTACCCAATAAGCGAGACCACCGCTCTCTATGCCGAGCCGATCGGAGGCTTGGTAATCATCCAATCCAGACGAAACCGTCTCAACTTCGTCAATCAACTGGTCTTTAACGTCCACAGCCCCACCAGGAAACACAAACTGTCCAGGCACAAATTTACTTTTAGGATTCCGTTTGAGCATGAACGTTTCAAGACCCTGTCCCCCATCTCGAACCAACATGACTGTCGCTGCTAAGCGAACTTCGACTGGTGTCGTCAATTCTCAATATCTCCAGATGCATCCCCGCCCTCATCAGGCGGTGTGTCTATGTCCCATTCAGGCACATTCGGTTTTGTGAAGTTAGTTGCTATTCGCGACCGAAACTTTCGTCTCACAATCAGTAAGACACCAGCTCGAATGGGAGGAACCAACAACAACAGTCCTATGAAGTCTGTAAGAAAGCCCGGAGTGAGCATCAACGCGCCAGCGAAAAGAACCGCTACTCCAGAAAAAATTTCATCACTTGGCACCTCTCCATTTCTTAAGCGCTCTTGAGACTTTTTGAGTAAACCGATCCCCTGACGTTTAACGAGCCAAGCTCCCACCAGGCTGTCAACCACCAGCAGAATCACGGTATTCCATGCGCCAACCGATTGGCCTACCTGGATTATTACCATCAGCTCAAGAATCGGGACAACGACGAAGAGAATAAATAGAATGCCCACTCATTTGATCCTAGCGACGGCACGGGGGGCGAATCGAACCCAGTCAGACCTATCCTCTTAATCGTGAGACCGCCATCTGTTGACGCCTTATCTAAAAGTCTGTCGGACATAGATCTGCCATCTCCACTTTTGGTCGAAGCGGCTCGTATCGCGATAGGTAACGATGACCCAGATTCAGCCCGTGACGAAGCTGTAAAGCTAAAACGACAACTCCTGGGCCCTGTCATCAACGCCACCGGTGTATTACTTCATACAAACTTAGGACGAGCCCAACTGGCCTACCAACAGGCTTCCCAGGCAACCAATCTTGAATTTGACTTAACTACAGGAAACCGCGGCTCTCGAAACGATCATGCAGCGAACCTAATCTGCAAATTGAGCGGGGCAGAAGCAGCCCTCATCGTAAACAACTGCTCCGCCGCAGTGATACTGGTCTTAGCAGCCCTAGCGCGCGACCGACCTGTAGCGGTATCGCGTGGCGAACTTGTAGAGATCGGGGGCGGCTTCCGGGTACCTGACGTAATGGCGGAATCCGGCGCTCAGTTGATTGAAGTAGGAACCACCAATCGCACTCGGGTTGCTGACTATCAAGCAGCCCACCGGTTGCATGACACAGCTCTGCTTCTCAAAGTTCACCCATCTAATTACAAGATAAGCGGCTTCACCGAAGAGGCTTCAGTTGAAGCTTTAAGTTCTGTCGGACCTCCAATCATTGCCGATCTTGGATCCGGCTTCATTGACGAAGCATGTCATTGGTTACGCGATGGCAGGCCTTCTTGGCTACGAGACGAACCTGCCGTGAAACAAACGTTGCAAGCAGGAGCAGCATTAGTCACTTTTTCGTGCGACAAACTATTTGGTGGTCCTCAAGCAGGAGTTATCGCTGGACGAAAAGACTTGATAGAAACCTGTGCAAAACACCCCCTGATGAGGGCCGTCCGACCAGGGGCTCTGGTACTGAACGCTCTTCAGGAAACAGCGCTTGCCTATTTAAGACGAGACGGCGATGCAATACCTTTCTGGCGGATGGCACAAACTCCAGTTGCAGAGCTCGAAACTCGCGCTCAATCTCTTGGCGTTGGCAACCCCATCTCAACAATGTCCATGACAGGGGGCGGTTCATTACCGGGAGAAGAATTCCCCTCTGCCGGAATTGAAATAGAAGGGGATGTGTCAAAAGAGTTACGTAACGCTCAAGTTCCGGTAATAGCTAGAGTTCGCGATCAATCAACAATTCTCGATCTACGAACAGTCCATCCTGACGACGATGCTGCAGTCGCAAAAGCCATTGCCTCTGCTATCTGATCAATGCACATCATCGCCACAGCGGGTCATGTTGATCATGGCAAATCGACTCTTGTACGTGCTCTTACCGGAACTGACCCTGACCGACTTGCTGAAGAAAAAAAGCGTGGCCTAACGATTGACTTAGGCTTCGCTTTCACCACCCTGCCATCAGGCCGCAGACTTTCCTTTATTGATGTCCCTGGACACATCAGATTTATAAAAAACATGCTTGCTGGCGTCGGTGGAGTTGATGCCTGCATATTTGTTGTCGCCGCAACAGAGGGATGGAAACCGCAGTCAGAAGAGCACCTGCGAATTCTTGAATTACTAGGGATCAGCCACGGCGTAGTCGCTCTTACCCAAATAGGCCTCGTCGACGACGAACTTGCCGAGCTGGCGCACATGGATATCGAGGAAAAGACCGAAGGGAGTTTCCTCCAAAATGCGCCCGTCGTAGCAGTTGACAGCATCGACGGCACTGGTATCGATGAACTCCGCGATGCTTTGGACACTCTCACCGAAGAAGCACCTAACGCGGCCAACATCAAACGCCCGCGACTTTGGATCGACCGCTCATTTGCTGCAACCGGTGCTGGGAGCGTTGTTACAGGCACACTGACAGGGGGTCGCCTCCGGGTAGAAGATGAGTTAATCCTCGTACCCGGCGAGAAGCGAACCAGGATCCGCGCTATCCAAACTCAAGGTGAAACGCGCACCAAGATCGACCCCGGTCACAGGGTCGCCCTCAACCTCACAAACATTGACCAACAGGCCCTAAATCGCGGAAATGCGTTGGTATTGGATGACCAATGGCACCGAACAGACAGGTTTGATGCCGACCTGCAGATACTCGCCAATCTCGGTCATGACGTTTCACGTCGAGGAGCTTTCTCCCTTTACATAGGTTCCGGCGAGTGGCCCGTAAGTATTAGGGTGCTTGGCCCCAATCGACTCGCCCCAGGATCAGAGGGACAGGTTAGAGTTTTCCTCCCCCAGCATTTGCCGTTACTACCGGGTGACCGATTTGTTTTGCGTGAATCAGGGCGTGACGAAACTGTCGGCGGCGGCCAAGTATTGGACGTAGACCCAATACTCAAAGCCTCCGAAGCTCAACCGGACCGCTCGGTAGATCGAGTCATAACTGAGCGGGGCTGGGTCAAAGCAGACAAATTGGAACGACTAACCGGGACAACCGTCGAACCCGTTCTGGGCGATTGGGTCGCCTCGCCTTCAGTGATTAGCACAATGGAAGAGCATGTACGTTTGCTGATCGAACAAGCCGGTCCATTGGGTTTAGATATGGCAATACTTGAAGAAAAAGAGCGGCTGATTGCAGCGACGATCGGTGGCGTAGAGATACTCGAAGGTCGCGCCCGCCCCTTCGACCAAGAAGATGTATTTGTTAATCACCCTCTGCTCCAGCAGCTTGAGAAAGACCCTTTTTCGCCCTCTCAACCCGAGGAGTTCTCGGGTGAAGAAATTCGAGGTTTGATACAACGCGGCACCGTGATTCAAAATGACGGCGTTCTATTTGCCGCTTCTGCAATAGATAAGGCTGCCATCGCCGTGGCCCATCTGTTACGGGAAAAACCCGAGGGCGTCACTGTTGCTGAAATTCGTGATGCACTCGGCACGACAAGAAAATTTGCGCTGCCCATCTGCGCCATTCTGGATGGCACCGGCATAACGCGCAGAAGAGAAGATCTAAGAATCGCCGGACCCAGAATCCCCGAGCAATAGCTGGAAGAAAACGTTTAAGTGAATTGCGACAACAGGGTCTTTTAGACGGCCTGACCGTCGATCACCAGCAGCATTTGTCGCCGTTCTGCTTCATTTGCGCCACCCCAAATTCCATGAGGTTCACGAATATCAAGAGCGTACGAAAGACAATCTTCCTTCACTGAACACTGAGCGCATATAGCTCTAGCCCGAGCTTCACGGTTCAATTTTTCATCTTTGCGTTCGAATCTCGGCGGCGGAAAAAAAACCGTCGATTGTGGTCCTCTACACGCAGCTTTATGTTCCCAACTGTCATCAGGCAATGCAGCCATATTTAACGCCCCCCAAAGTGCCTCCACGAGCAATCTAGGCGCGCTATTGGACGATTTGCAAGCAAAAATCGAAAAACGATTCAATTTTTGAAAACCCCTAGATGCAGGGTTTATGCATCACTTTTGCCGAACTATTCGTGTGTTTCTTGCTCCGAAACATCAACTTCTGACGCTGGCTGCGTCCGCATTTCTCGATAATCAATGGCGCCACCTTCTTCAGGCTCAACTTCCAGCACCAGACCTTCAAGTCCGACAATTCGTGCAGAGTCGCCCTCTTTGAGCGGAGTTAGACGATTAACTCGGGCTCGCCACTGTGCTTGTTCAAATACCACGATGCCTTCAGGCGCGAGGTCTGTTGATGCGGTTGCCATTTGGCCAATCATCCATTCCCTGCCCAAAGTGCTCGTACCGTACCTAGTCCGCACCAACGCGGGCATACCCGATAACACGAATGCGAGGGTGAGCCCAATACCTCCCAAAAGTGTTAGCCAACTAAGTGAATGGGAAGCGAACAGCTGAAACGATCCAATTATTAAGCAACTCACACCGAAGACCGTCCAAAAACGTGGAACCCCTGTTTGAAGATCAATTGCGAATCCAAACATCGCAACTATTAAAACCAGTAACGCCCACAAGCGAACGTCTAGAACCCCCAGCCCATAGCAGGCCAGCAACAGCGAGCCACATCCAACCCCTCCAGCTACACCAATACCGCCAGTGAAGAAGTCGAGTAGCAGCATTGACATGCCGACAAGCAACAAAAGATAAGAAACGGCTGGGCTTGCGGCCGTGTGAAATAACTGGTCTAAAAGTGAAAGTTTGTTAAAAGTAACTCGTACGTCATCTGCGACTGACCGCTGGATTAATCCGTCTGCACGTTCGAGTTCCGTTGAAATCTTCTCAATGAGCGCAGCGTCTTCCATTGCCAGTAGGAATTCACCCAAGGTGGGTGCCATAACGTCAACCAGGCCAGCTGTGACCGCTTCTTCTCCGCGCCGTAGGGTATTTTCGACTTGGTTAGTTGCGGATTTGTTTGATCTTTCGAAGTCGTCGAAATCTCCAATTTTACTTCCGGGCGCAATACCTGAATAGTCCGCGGCGTCTACTAGGTGGGCAGCTGCTCCCCTCGCTGTGGCCCCACTTTGCCCGATCCAGGCCCCAACCGGAACTAGCGATCCTTCCATATTTTCTATGAGATCCTCGATCGCCTGCTGATCTGCTGCGCCACCTGGGCTGTTTATCTGCAGAACTATCGCTAAAGCCCAATTACGTTGGGCGTTATCTAGTTGCAGATTGATGTAATCAATTTCAATAGGGTCTAATAGGCCGACGACCTCCACGATTTGGATTTCTCGGGAATGCTCGTGGCCGTCATGGGCACCCGCGCTCGGCGAGCAAAAGACAAACGCGGTCGAGCAGATGATTAGGGAGACCACGCTCAAACGGGACATTCGAATCAATTTGGTCAAAGTTTTACCGTTCAGTCATTCGCTCGGTGTCCTGTTCCAGACTACAGAGCCCTGCCTCCTGTCCCATTCTCTTGAAGCCTGATGCTTTTAGGGTCTCTAGAGGGGTTTCTAGGCGGCTAGTCTGGTCTCTTAGTGACTGATGTTCTTTTAGCAAGCGACGCTGACTGGCTGATCGAAGAGGTAAGTTCCGCGCTCAGTGATCCAGGCACAAAGGTGACTGTGGTTCGCGCAGGTGCTGATGTTCGAGATTTAGTATCCAGCGAAAATCCTGACTTAGTGATTCTCGATCTTCAGATAGGCAACATGGGTGGCATGGCAACCTGCATGGATCTTCGGCTGGAGATTGGTGCGGGGCGAATTAGTCATGTCCCAGTACTGATGCTTTTGGATCGTTCGGCGGATCTTTATTTAGCCCAGCAAGCTGGAGCTCAGGGCTGGCTCGTAAAGCCTCTGGATTCATTTCGTTTAAAGATGGCTTCCGTCAAACTCCTGGCAGGCGAAGACATGAGGGACGAGCTTATTGAAGCCTCTCAGCCCGAACCTGAGCTAGTTGCATCCGATGGGCCAGATGATCTATCTGACGAGGCTGCTAATCAGGCTTCTGAAGGTGGCGGCACCGAAGAGCCTGCGGAAGTCAGTTAGACGTTTTCTGTAGTTCGGGGAATTATCTTATGTTTGCGGTAGCGTCAGTCTTCCCAGAATGGTGTAACGGGCAGTAGCGCAGCTTGGTAGCGCGCTTCGTTCGGGACGAAGAGGTCGTGGGTTCAAATCCCGCCTGCCCGACCACTAACTCGACATTGTTTACGCCCATGTTTTCGGCACCTTGTCTCAGATGTTGAGACATTCTGGTCCCCACACGATTACGGTAAGCCGGTATGACAAGTAGGGAATTTTAAGGTGATTGATCCACGTGGTCGAGTGATGATGGTTAGTGGCGCTAACCGCGGTATTGGCGCAGCTTTAGCCCGTCAATTCCATTCAGAGGGTTGGATTGTAAGTCTCGGAGCCAGAAATATCGATCAATTAGAGCTATCGATCCAAGAGTGGGCTGATGAAAATGTTTCTTGTCATATGTATGACGCGTTTGAGCCGGCAAGTGGAGATTCATGGGTACAGGCGACGGCCGATTTGAGAGGGCGTGTAGACGCACTGACTAACAATGCTGGGATAGGACATATGGAGGGATTGTCTGACTTATCTGAAAAAAAATTGGATGAGATGTGGGCGGTCAACGTCAAAGGCCCGTTACGCCTAATCCAAAAAGCTCTTCCCTTTCTAACTGTTTCGGGGGAAGGCCGAATTGTCAACGTGGTGTCGCTGTCCGGTAAGCGAGTCAAGGGAACATTTGCTCCCGGCTACGCAATGACTAAGCACGCTTTGCTTGCTTTGCATCACGCAGTCCGGCATGCAACCTTCGATGACGGTATTCGGGTAACCGCTATTTGCCCCGGCTACGTCGAAACCGATATGACCTCAGCTTTCGGGGTAGACCCGTCAATCATGATTCAAGCTGACGACTTGGCTGAAACTGTTGCAACGATTGTCCGTCTTCCTAACACCGCGACCGTCGCGGAAATTTTGATGACATGCGAACCTGAAGTTTTGGGATAATTGCATCAATGAACGTGGCATCTCTTCTAGATCGAAATCCCAACCCTGATGGGGTTGCTTTGGTCGACCGCTCTCGACAGCCTGCATCTGAGATTTCAGTTTCACAAATAACCAACGACGTTAGGGTTTTTGCGCAGGCTCTAATCGATATGGGAATCCCAGCGGGATCTCGCGTTGGGCTGTTAGCTGGAAATCTTGGCGAGTACTACACCGTGATGTTCGGCGCCCCTGCTGCAGGCATGGTTTTCGTTCCCCTCAACACAAGGCTTCCAAAATCTACTCTGGAGTACATCGCTGAAGACGCTGATCTGAAGTTACTGATAACAGATTTTGAGCACGCCGATCTGTTGTCTGATGTTTCGTCGATTGTCATAGGTTCTGACAGTTGGGCACACATCATGAGCGGGGCTGCGTTACCTGACCTAGCTGAGGTTCACCCATCCGATGTAGCGATTCAGATCTATACCTCAGGTTCAACCGGTCAGCCAAAGGGCGTTCTTCTATCACATGAGAATGTCACATTTACGGTCTTAGAGTTTGGTGCGACTATGCCCGGAGAAGTGATGCTGGTATCCGCGCCGCTCTATCACAAGAACGCTTCGATGGCTTCCAAGATGGCTTTCGCAAGTGGGGGGAAAGTCATTTTGTTACCCCAATTTTCAGCTAGTGGGTACCTAGAAGCGATTAGCAAACATGCAGTAACCATGTGTTCGGGGGTACCCACGATGTATGCGCTAGTGACAGCGGAACTCCGTCATTCGTCAGGCGAATATGACCTTTCCTCCGTCCAACGAGTCTTCATCGGTTCGGCCCCGTTAACTGAAGCCTTATTTGATGATGTTCAGGCTCTATTTCCATCAGCGTTCGTAACTAACGGATACGGAACTACAGAAGCTGTCTTAGAATTTGGACCGCACCCTGAAGATCTTCCTCGACCAAAGATTTCTCTCGGATGTCAACACCAGAAGGTCCAACTCAAGCTCATTGACCCAGCTAGCGGTCTGGAATCTGACCAGGGTGAGTTATGGGTGAAATCCAAAGGCGTGATGCTGGGGTACCACGGACTCCCGGAAGCTAATGCCGAACGGCTTACCGACGGTTGGTATCACACGGGCGATTTGATGAAGCGCGACGAAAACGGTTGGTATTTCTTTGTCGGTCGCGTTGACGACATGTTTGTGTGTGCAGGAGAAAACATTTACCCGGATTCGGTTGAACAAATGCTTGAAAAGCACCCAGCAATTCACCAGGTGGTCGTCGTACCTATTAGCGACGATTTGAAAGGACAACTTCCAGCGGCTTTCATCCGAACCGAATCTGAGCATGTTCTTGCGGTCGACGACGTCAAACAATACGCATTACAAAATGGTCCGGCCTATGCCCATCCCCGCCATGTTTGGTTCGTTGATGAGATACCTCTCGCATCGACGGCCAAAATTGATCGGGCAAAACTCACTAAAAGGGCTGAAGAACTTTTGGCCTTAGATCGGAATATCTGATGAAAGCAATCGTCTTCGATGAACATGGGTCAATAGATGTTCTGAAGTACCGAGATATAGAAGAGCAAGATCTTTTACCAGGTCAGGTCAGAGTCGCAGTTCGTTCATGTTCGTTGAACTACCACGACGTTTTCACTCGCCAAGGAATGCCGGGAATCAAGGTTCCGCTTCCTGGTATTCCGGGCTGTGACTGCGCCGGATTGGTCTCTGAAGTCGCAGACGATGTCATTGGCTGGTCCGTTGGAGATCGGGTACTTGTTGACCCTGTTAGATACGAAAATGGGAAGTTATGGATGATCGGCGACACCTTGTGGGGGGCCTACGCTGAATATGTTGCCGTATCGGCAGAACAACTCATTCCGCTTCCAGAAGATGTCTCTTTCGCTGACGCATCATGTCTACCTGTCGCTTATGGAACAGCCCATCGGATGATGCTCACTCGAGGCAGCGTCAACGCCGGAGATTCAGTGCTCATTTTGGGTGCAAGTGGAGGCGTTGGGACAAGCGCCTTACTTTTAGCGAAGATGCGTGGGGCTTCTGTAATTGCTGCTGCCGGAAGTGACGAGAAATGTGAGCAACTCATGTCCCTAGGGGCTGACGAAACCATTAACTACACCACAACCGATTTCGTGAAGTACTGCCGAGAGAAGACTGGAAGCCTGTTCAGTGGTGGCGGCTATGACGTTGTAGTTAATTTCACAGGGGGCGATACCTGGGCAAGGTCGCTGAAGTGCGTCAAATTGGGCGGACAAGTTTTGACTTGCGGCGCTACCGCCGGATTCGATCCACCGACTGATCTGCGGTTTATTTGGACTGCAGAAATGGATATTCGCGGATCAAACGGGTGGCAACGCAGCGACCTAGATCAGCTGTTGGAGTTAACGAGAACTGGTGAATTTTCTCCTGTAATTGACTCCGAAGTGCCCTTACATGACGGAGTCGCCGCCCACCAAGCATTAGAAGAACGAAAGTTCTTCGGGAAAATCGTAATTAATGCTGATGCCCCAATCTAAGTGGGGATAGTTCACGAAATGAGTCGCGGAAGTCTTTCCGTTTGTTTTGAATAGGGAAATTCGTCCTCAAACCCTGCCAAAAATTTAAACATCTCAGGGTTTGAACAATCTTCAGCTAGATCCTGCGGAAATAGATTTTTTATATCGTCCTGCGGCAAAATCATGTAGTGACGGAAGTAGTTCGCTATCGAAAGGCGCATCCCCTTCGTGTAACGGGGGAAACCGCCATGCCAGGTCGCGCCGTGGAAAACAATCAGTGACCCTGCGGGAGCTTCTACCGGTACCGCTAACTCAACAGCTTCAGGGAAACGAGGCGGCTCCATCCGGCGGTGCGAACCAGGAACGTAGGCCAATGCCCCTCCATCATGTGTGTAATCGGTAAGACACCAATTTGTGTTCGCAGTAAGCGCATTTCGCCCCCAGGGGCGCGGAACTGCCAACTGATCACAGTGCAATCCCAGGTTGCTTCCGTAACCAAACTCTCCTTGCCACTTAACAAACGCATTATGACTGCTAAATCGGGTGGCATTGCGGCCAATGAGGTGGCGGATTAGGGCTAGGCCTACTGGGTTGATAGCTAAATCACGGAAAAGGCGGTCGCGGGCGCATAGCTGTTGAACCAAAAATTGAGTTGGCTCTCCATAATCTCCTGCCGAACGCGCAAGCACGTTGTCCTCTGCCTTCATCGTCAGTTCAGCCTTTGGGCCCGTATCGAGATCAAAGCCGCATCCCACTAGCGCTTCGGCTTCAGTCAACAGTCGATCACGTAAGGAGGTAATCGTCTGAAAGTCGACACCGGTTTTTTCAGGTGGGACAACACATAAACCGTCTACTTCTAATTGCAATACAAAAGCCTCAAGTTCGAGTTCCCGTATTTCAGAACTCAACCGCGTTTCAAGTGCCCCAGTCTCCATCACTAGAAACTAGCTCGTTCGGAATATGTCTCGTTCCAAACAATGTCAGTTAATTAAAACCGAGAGAACGCTTCCTTTGTCGATGATCTGCCCCCGTCGGACATGTAATTCTGAAACTTGCACGGTCTCTGGTCGAAAAATCACAGTCCCGTGACTAACTATTCCCGTGGAGGTCAATCCAAGTGACAGTTGCCAGGATCTGATTGAAGAAACCGTCAACGGCGTAACGTGATAATCAACAGTTAAATCAGTTGAATCGCCGGTCACCATTTCATCAACAGCGTGACCAAGGTCAACCAGATTTCGCTCAAGTTGAGCCACGTCGGGACCATCAGAAATCTTGTAAGCAATATCGCGATGCATTGGTAACGAGCCCTTCATTAATATGACGGGCTTGTTGTCAACAGCATATAAAGCGGTACCAAATTCGATAAGGTCACCCGGTTTCGGAAGCCAAGTCACAGTGCCCGCAGCTGCATTAGGGAGCCGTTGTGAAGGACCTTCTATAACCTTGTCGTGAGCAGCGTCTGCCGCGTTCGCATCGCCTTTAGGGGCTTCAATAATCCGAGTGGACACTGGCTCGGCTATGTCGGGATTCGCAGCCGTCTTAGTGTTGCCTGACAATCCGATGATAATAGTGACGAGACACGCCACACTTAAAAGCGCTATCAGAACTACGGTGAGAGTTTTTTTCATCGGCGATCAAACCCATCGAGACGGTCCGAGGGGTACAAGACTACGGGGCAAAAATTGATTGGCACGCACCCACTGTTTCATGCCTCGCAAAGGAATGTCGGCTTGCATTGATTTTGGGGCCTAACGTCGAGATGTGCACTTAAGCGAACTTCAAGATCTGATGGAAGAGACCTATGGCCTACGTGACAATGAGCGAGGCCTTGCGGCGACTGTCGCTTGGCTTGCCGAAGAACTAGGTGAACTCGCTCAAGCTGTTCGTAAGGGAAGCCGAGAAGAACAGCTTCATGAGTTAGGCGACGTTTTAGCTTGGCTCGCTTCCCTCGCCGTCCAGCTTGACTTATCACTTGAAGAGGCGGTGTCTCGTTACGTCGACGGCTGTCCTCGATGCGATTCGGTCCCTTGTGATTGCCCAAACCTGTCAATCAGAACTTAGGAAAATCTCTGTTCTAGAGCCGTTTCCGCAATCTGGACTGCGTTGAGAGCAGCACCCTTTCGGAGGTTGTCTCCAACAATAAACAAGGCCAATCCGTGTTCCACGGTTGGATCACGTCGTATACGTCCGACATAGGAGGGATCTTGACCGGCGGCAACAAGAGGTGTTGGAACGTCTGTAAGAACTACTCCAGGGGCTGCGGCCAACAGTTCAGTTGCCCGTTCGGGGCTTATTCCCGAACCGAACCGCAAATTCAAAGCTAAAGAGTGACCAGTAAAAACTGGAACTCGCACACAGGTCCCCGAAACCTGCAAACCCGGTATGCCTAGGATCTTGCGGCTTTCGTTGCGCAGTTTCTGTTCTTCGTCAGTTTCACCACTGCCATCGGAAACAAAGTTTCCAGCGTGCGCCAGAACGTTGTGCGCGATCGGTTGGGGGAATGTGTTGAAATCAGTTTGCGGAACTGCGTCACCGTCATAGGTCAATCGTTCAGCGTCTCCAACTGTTGCACGAAGTTGTTCACCTAGTTCAGCGACGCCTGCCAAGCCAGCGCCCGAAACTGCTTGATACGTGGCGGCAATCATTCCCTCTAAGCCAGCTTCTAAATGCAAAGGAGCGAGAACGGGCATGGCCGCCATAGTCGTGCAGTTGGGGTTAGCAATAATGCCTTTGGGGGTATTACTGACTTCGTTTGCATTCACCTCTGGGACCACTAGAGGAACACTCGGATCCATTCGCCACGCAGAAGAATTATCGATTACCAGAGCGCCCTGCGCAGAAACCTGTTCAGCGAGCGCGAGGGAAGTTGCTCCGCCAGCTGAAAAAAGTGCTATGTCTAGATCGCTGTAGTCTGCGGAGCTCGCATCTTCAACGAGAATGTCAGATCCATTCCAACTGATTGTCGTTCCAGCTGACCGGGATGACGCAAAAAATCTTATTTCGTCTAACGGAAAGTGTCTCTCGGCGAGGATGTCGCGCATCACTCCACCTACTTGTCCGGTTGCTCCTACGATTCCTACTCGCATAACTTCCGAGGTTACCGATGACGGCGTCGCAGTTCGGCGCGATTTATTGATTGTCTTTTAATCTAAGCCATATGCAGTGTGAAGAGCAGCTGTTGCTTTGTCCACGTCACGTTCGGCTATTACGCAACTGATACGAATTGGAGAAGTAGCGATCATCTCTATATTCACTTCGTTTTGCGCCAAAGTTTCAAACATTGTGGCAGCAACCCCAGGGTTAGAGGCCATACCTGCGCCCACGACAGATACACGACAAAGGTCAGGGTCAGCCATTACCGCTGAAAATCCTAATTCGGTGGCAAGGGCCTCGCATGTTGTGGTTGCAGTATCCAAGTCTTCAAGCGGAACCGTGAACGAGATATCTGTATGTCCACTGTCACTTACATTTTGAACAATCATGTCTACGTTGACCGACGCATCAGCCAAAGTCCTAAATACTTTGGCTGCTAACCCTGGTTCATCCTTAACTCCACTTAAGGTGACCTTCGCTTGGCTTGTGTCAGGCACAATTCCTTTAATGATTGCTCTTTCCATGTCAGGGTCCTCCTCTAGCACCCAGGTGCCAGGTTCCCACGTAAAGGCCGATCGAACGTGAAGCGGCACCCCAAAAGCTCGGGCCACTTCTACCGAACGCATAACTGGTTTGGGACAGCCGACAGCCGTCATCTCTAGTAACTCGTCGAAGGAAATAGATTCCATTCGTTTTGCAGTTGGACAAACTCTTGGGTCTGTCGTGAAAACGCCCGACACATCGGTATACAACTCGCACGCATCGGCCCCAAGACCGTGGGCTAGCGCTACTGCCGTCGTGTCTGAACCACCCCTACCCAGGAATGTCACGTTGTCATCGGCAGACATTCCCTGAGCGCCTGCTACTACCGCCACACGACCTTTGTCTACAGAGTCTCGAACTCTGCGTGGATCAACTGAAACGATCTTTGCATTGCGATGGTTGTCGTCAGTTTCAAACCCGGCCTGACTTCCCGTGAAAGAGTCAGCTGGAACTCCGGCAGCATGAAGTGCCATACACATCAGAGCGATGGATTTACGCTCGCCTGCAGTAATGAGCATGTCCATTTCACGCCCGGGGGGATCGTTATTAACTTCACCAGCCAATCGGAGAAGCTCGTCTGTTTCTTTGCCCATAGCGCTGACAACCAAAACGACGTCATCGCCTCGACTACGAGTGCGTTTAACGTGGTCAGCTACCTCGCGCATGCGGTCAGCATCTGCGACAGAAGTGCCACCGAATTTTTGTACGACGAGTGCCACGGAATTTGAGGGTACCTGTCAGCGACTCTCAGCCCTTGATGATTTACGGGTTGTTCACTTGGGCTTATGGCTTCAGCATTGCTACCTTCTTTGCTAAACCTCACCGGTAAGGGACTATTACTCCACAGTTATGAGCAACGACAAACGCGAACGTCAACGAGCCCACCGCCAAGCCCAGGCTGACGCGACTCAACAAGCAACCAAGAATTCACGACGCACGAAAATTTTGATTCGTTGGGTCGCAATCGCTGCAGCCGTACTTTTAGTTGCGTTTTTATGGAGCTTGACCGGCGGTGAAGACGCGACACCAGAAACTGCTGTCGAATCCATAGGCGCAGAAGCACTCGGGATCGAAGGATGTCCTGCGATTGATGGCTCGTCCGCAAAACGAACACAATTTGAGACACCGCCAAAGCTTTGTATAGATCCTGGTCAGTTATATTCCGCAAAATTCACTACCAACGTCGGCAATTTCACCGTCGTCCTTGATCCAACGTTGGACTCTCGTAGCGTCAATAACTTCATCTTCTTGGCACGCCACCATGCTTACGATGAAACGATATTCCATCGGGTAATTAATGAATTTGTCATTCAGGGTGGCGATGTTCAAGGCTTAAACGGACGAGGTGGACCGGGATACAAATTCACAGGTGCTTATGGACCTGAAGAGGGGTATCTCGTTGGTTCTCTCGCTATGGCGAACCAGGGAACACCAAACACAAACGGCTCGCAATTCTTCATAATCACTGGGCCTTTGGGGGCTGCGTTAGATCCCAACTATTCGGTGATGGGTCAAATAGTTGTCGGCCTTGATGTGGTTTTGGAGATACAGGAGGTTGAAACCGACGGTCTCGATTTACCCGTAAAACCAATTTCAGTCGCTTCAGTAACGGTCTCCGAAGCCACTTCTTCTGAAGTTGACATATATAAAGATTTGACTGATTAGCAATTCTGCTTTGAGTGAAGCATCGAGTAATGCGTATGCTCACCAGTATGCGTGGGGATACATTGACCGGACCAGTTGAGCCGGAAGCAAGCAGTTGGACCTTTCCACCTGCACACACAGCTGACGAAAATGGTCTCGTCGGCGCCGGAGCAGACTTGGAGCCCGGCACCTTGTTGTCGGCGTATAGCTCCGGTCTTTTCCCCATGCCGTTAGGAGACACCATCGGTTGGTGGTCCCCCGATCCGCGTGGCGTACTTCCTCTTTCCTATCTTCGGGTAGGTAGATCCCTGCGTCGATCATGCAGAGATTTTGATATTCGCGTGGACCATGCGTTTGACCAAGTCATCGACGCTTGTGCAAGTCCAGTGCGGCCTCACGGATGGATAGACGCCAATATCAGGAACGCCTATCTAGAGCTCCATCGGCTCGGCTGGGCTCACAGTGTCGAGACTTGGCAGAATGGAGAACTTGTAGGAGGCCTGTATGGCGTCGCTATCGGTTCTTTCTTCGCAGGCGAATCTATGTTCCACTCGGTCCCTAACGCTTCAAAAGTAGCTCTCGTAGCGTTAGTTGACGCTATGAAGGTTACCGGTGGTGCATTAATCGATGTTCAATGGAATACACCTCATCTTGAAAGCATGGGAGCCGTCGAAATCAGTCGTGAGGATTATCTCGAGTTACTGACCGAAGCTGTAAACCGGCCACTAGCCGAAGTCTGGTCTCGACCCATGAATTTCGGTTTGCTTGACGATTGAGAGCTAGTAAAAGTCTTTAGGCTCAAGTGCAAAGCAAGGAGCCCGTGTGAACGACGCACACAAATCTCAGAGGGACCGCCCTTGGGTTATGCGCACCTATTCGGGCCACAGCACTGCAAAGGCTTCAAATGAGTTGTACCGAAACAACTTAGAAAAGGGGCAAACAGGTCTATCGATCGCATTCGATCTGCCAACCCAAACTGGATACGACCCTGACCATCCCCTCGCTGTCGGCGAAGTCGGCAAAGTTGGGGTCCCGGTTTACCACTTGGGTCAGATGAGCATCCTGCTTGATGAAATCCCGGTAGAGCAGATGAACACGTCCATGACGATAAATGCGACGGCCGCCTGGTTGCTTGGTCTCTACATTGCGAACGCTGAAGACTGCGGAATCGCACCCGGCACGCTCAGGGGAACTACACAAAACGACATTGTTAAGGAATACCTGAGTCGCGGTACTTATATTTTCCCACCCGAAGCAAGCAAGCGGCTCATTGTCGACATGATTGCTTACTGCTCTCAACACGTACCGCTGTGGAACCCAATCAATATTTGCAGCTACCACCTTCAAGAAGCGGGAGCCACTCCAGTACAAGAAATCGCCTACTCGCTCGCAAATGCAATCGACATACTCGATGCTGTGCGAGATTCTGGCCAGGTCCCCGAGGATGAGTTTCCTCGAGTGGTGGCCAGCATTTCTTTCTTCGTTAACTCGGGCATCAGATTCGTCGAAGAAGTCTGCAAAATGCGAGCTTTCACACAAATGTGGGACGAAATCTGTGAACATCGCTACGGGGTTAGCGACCCGAAACTTCGACGCTTCAGATACGGAGTACAAGTTAACTCTCTTGGATTGACCGAAGCTCAGCCGGAAAACAATGTCCAGAGAATCGTCCTCGAAGCTCTAGGGGTAACCCTTTCAAAGCGTGCACGTGCTCGTTCACTCCAACTACCTGCTTGGAATGAAGCTCTCGGTTTACCGCGACCTTGGGATCAGCAATGGTCGCTGCGCATGCAACAAGTATTGGCCCTAGAAACCGACCTCCTAGAATACGATGACATTTTTGATGGATCGCATGTAGTTGAAAACCGGACCGCTGAGCTGGTTCGTGAAGCACAACTGGAATTAGATGAAGTTATTGAGTTAGGCGGTGCGTTCGCAGCCATTGACGAATTAAAGCAACGCCTAGTCGCCAGCCATACCGATCGGATACGTCAGATCGAATCGACGGAGCTGACCATCGTAGGAGTCAACGCATTCGAGGAAACCACCGAATCTCCTCTAGGGGGTGAAGGAAGCTTTCTAAAAGTCGACCCTCAGGTTGAAGCTGAAATGATTGAAGATGTCACACAGTGGCGCTCATCGCGATCTGAAGAAGCCGTAAACGCCGCTCTACAGCGGTTAAGTGATGCTGCTTCAGGTGACGAGAACATCATGCCTTATACAATCGCTGCAGCCAGAGCCGGAGTGACAACAGGCGAATGGACACAGGTACTGCGAGAGGTCTTCGGCGAATATCGGGGGCCAACGGGGGTACAAATCAGCTCGGGTAATTCTGTGGGGCTCAAAGAAGTCGCCGAACGCTGCAAGAAACTCAGCGGTGGCCCTCCACGCCTACTCGTAGCGAAGCCAGGCCTTGACGGTCACTCCAATGGCGCCGAACAAATAGCGGTTGCCGCTCGCAACGCCGGGATGGAAGTCGTTTACGAAGGAATCAGAACAACCCCGGAACATGTTGCTGCCACTGCACGCGACGAAGACGTCGACGTCATTGGGTTGTCGATCTTGTCCGGTGGTCACCTCTACCTTGTGCCATCGGTATTAGCCGCCCTAAAAGGTCAAGGCGTGACGTCGCCAGTAATTGTTGGCGGCATCATTCCCGAAGACGATAAGGACACTTTGCTCAATGCTGGGGTGTCTCGCGTCTACACACCGAAAGATTACGAAATAACTCGCATTATGAATGATCTCGTCGATTTGGTTGAATCTCGACGGACAATCTGATTATCAATAGTTAGACAATTATTCCCGAAACCACACAGAGTCGGGACCAGGCAAGTCCCCATTATCGGCACCCAAGCTCCGTCCAGCCCAACGAACACTGCCCGGTGTTTTCGATAGCTGAGCTATCAAGGACTGCATCACAATTCCATCAACTTCAACCAGGGCGCCTCTCTCGGCCACATGCCTATCAGAGGAGAGTTCACCGACATTCAACACCGGTGCTGCAGCAGCTTCAGCTAATTCAAAACTCTCTAATGCCTCTGACAGTGTCCGTTTTTTAACCCAATCAGCCATCAGCTTGTCGACTTCTTCTCGATTAGCGATTCGACCGTCAAAAGTTTGGAACCTTTCATCTTCGGCAACACCAATGAGTTTCATCACTCTTTGGGCAATGACATCGCTCGATGTACTGACCGCGATCCATCCCCCATCAGAGGCTTGGTAGGTGCCTCGGGGAACGCTGTACGCGATTCCTGAACCGAGTCGTGGCTGCAAATAGCCTTCGGTGTGCCAGGCAGAAATGAGCGGACCCATAATCTGCATCATGGTTTCAAGTAGATTCACATCGACGGTCTGTCCTCCGCCAGAGTGAACTGCGACCATCGTCGCAAAGGCAGCTGCCAAACCAGTCACTTCATCTGTTAACGCAATTGGTGGCAGTAGCGGGGCACCACCAGCCTCCCCGCTCATAGCAGAAAAGCCGCTCATAGCTTCCGCTAACGTGGCAAAGCCCGGGCGATTCCGATAAGGACCGCTTTGACCAAAACCAGTTACCCGGGTGATCGTCAACTTTGGATTTGTTTCGATTAATTCGTCGGGAATCAAGCCCAATGCTTCTAGCTTTCCCGGCCGAAGATTTTCAACTAAGACGTCAGCCACACTGAGCATCCGTTTTAAGGTCGCCAAATCCTCATCATTTTTCAGATCCAAAGTGATGGCCCTTTTACCTCGATTAGCTAATTTCCACCACAGCGTTTCTCCGTCTGCTGCACGCCATCCGATGTTCCGAGACGAATCTCCGGACGGCTGTTCAACCTTCACTACGTCAGCCCCAAAATCTGCCAAATACCTGGCACAATGCGGACCCGCGAAAATTGTTGATATATCGAGCACCTTCAGGTCAGCAAGTGGTGGAGCAGAATCGTTCACCTCAAGATCCTGCCATAATCACAGCCATGACACTCATCCTCAGATCACCAATGCAATGTGTTGAAAGCACCAATGAGATGTCTAGTAGGACCTCGTGGGCCAACGCGAGGTTGTGCCCCACCAGCGCCCACTGAATCTCCAGTTTGACCGAGGGCTTTCAATATTTTGTTGCATCGGTTCTGGCCAAAGCACTTCGATCCCGGCAGCGATCGCAGCTGCTTCCTCGTCAGTTGGTGCAGGATGGATTGTTCCTACAATCGGCGAAATCACAACGGAACGTTCCCATGTTTACGTTTAGGGAGTTCTTCCCGTTTGCTTTCGATCATTCGAAAGGCCGCCACTACCTTCTTACGTGTTTCGCCGGGATCAATAACTGCGTCAACGATGCCTCGCTCGGCTGCTACGTAAGGGTTGGCGTATTTTTCGGTGTAATCGTCAACTAGTTCTGCTTTTCGGGCCTCAGGATCTGCAGCTTGTTGTAGTTCGCGTCGGTTCAATATCTCTACTGCGCCTTGCGGACCCATTACAGCCAACTCAGCCGTTGGCCAGGCAAATGACACATCACATCCAACTGACTTCGAGTCCATTACCACGTATGCGCCTCCATAGGCTTTACGAGTTATGACCTGAACTCTCGGAACTGTTGCTTCACAGTAGGCATAGAGAAGTTTCGCACCATGTCGAATAATCCCCCCGTGTTCTTGATCTACACCTGGCAGAAAACCGGGAACATCGACAAAAGTAAGTAGAGGCAAATTAAAGGCATCACAGAAACGAACAAATCGAGCCGCTTTTTCTGATGACTCAATGTCAAGGACGCCAGCCATCATCATGGGCTGATTCCCGACAATGCCAATAGACCGGCCATCTAGTCGCGCAAAGCCGCAAACGATCGACCCTGCCCAACCTGCGTGATATTCAAGAAATTCTCCGTCATCTACAACCTCAGAAATCACGGCTTTGATGTCGTAGGGAACATTTGGACTGTCCGGCAGTATTTCTCGGAGCGCAGGGCAATCGCGTTCTGGGTCATCGCCCTCGCTAAGAACTGGTGGATTATCTAGGTTGTTCGACGGCAGGAAGGAAAGAAGGTATTTCACATCGTCTAGGACACTCTTCTCATCCGAAGCTACGAAAGATGCCACCCCGGACTTTGTACTGTGGGAACCGGCTCCACCCAATTCTTCAAGGCTCACTTCTTCGCCCGTGACTGTCTTGACCACATCAGGGCCGGTAATGAACATGTGACTTGTGTCTCGGACCATGAAAATAAAGTCGGTCATCGCCGGCGAATACACTGCGCCGCCGGCACAGGGGCCAAGAATCACGCTGATTTGAGGGATTACGCCTGACGCTTGAACGTTACGGCGAAAGATGCCGCCGTAACCAGCGAGAGAAACAACTCCCTCCTGGATACGAGCACCCGCGCCATCGTTCAAGCCGATCATTGGAGCGCCGACCGATTCAGCAAGGTCCATAATTTTGTGCATTTTTTCTGCAAAAACTTCGCCGAGTGCACCACCAAAAACCGTGAAATCTTGACTGGCTACGAATACTTTTCGCCCATCGACTGTGCCCCAGCCTGTAATTATTCCGTCGGTGTAAGGGCGTTCGTCCAGACCCACATCATGCGCTCGATGCCGAGCGAGCATGTCGAGCTCGTGGAACGATCCGTCATCAAGGAGGTAATCGATCCGCTCGCGTGCAAGCATCTTCCCTTTTTCATGCTGGCGAGCTACTGCCCGTTCTGGACCGGCATTAAGAGCCGCTTGACGGCGTTCTTCAAGATCTTTTAAACGTTCGGACATGCTGGGATTTGACACAACATCTGATCGTAGCGTCCAGCGACTGTCGGACCTATGTAACTCAGCTATCTGATACCAGTGGGGAGCTTATTTACAAATGGGATGAGGCCGAAACTCCTGAAATCAGACTGGCTGATTAAGTTCGATCATGTTGCCTGACGGGTCGAAGAAAAAGGTCTGTCGGGCACTTGTACCAGGCAACGCTTTAGGATCTTTCACTTCGACACCCCTTTCTCTCAATTCAGCGACAGTGGCGTCGATGTCTTCCACCCGAAAGGCCCAATGCTGACCTTTGGGAGGTTCCCAACCTTCAACCTCAATCAGGTGAACTTCTCCGCCACCTTCAGTTTGCAACCATCGTCCGTTGAACCGAAAATCAGGACGATCAAGCGTCTTCATCCCCAGAACATCGGTGTAAAACGGCGCCGTAGCTTCAACATCGGCGCAATTAATCGATACATGATGGACCGGTCCAAGTTCCATTAGCCCATCTTAGGCCCGATCAATGAGCAGGTTCCGTGTTCGCGAAACAAGCGCCTCCATACGGTTACTGATACAGAACTCTTCAAAATTTGGTTCAGGCTGCCGCCACTCTAAAGCTTCAATAGATTTCGCGACTGGTGCATCTAGGCGCACGGTCGCCAGTCTTTTGAAAAGCATGGCTTCGTTTCGGTGTTCGGCCAAGGTTGCAGCTAGTGACCCACTCGAACGAACAGTGACATCCCACTGTTGGCTTTCGTCTGGTATCAATTCGATGGATCCGTACCGGTCTAATAAAGTCGCAGACGACTTTTGGCCCCACCCGGCGAGGCCTGGAAATCCGTCGGCTGAATCACCTACGAGAGCTAAATAATCTGGAATCGAAGACGGTGAAACGCCGTATTTTTTTTTAACTTCTTCGCTATCAAGCAATAAGTTTTTCCGACGATCCCACTGAAACACTTTGCCGCCAACACACTGGGCTAAGTCCTTGTCTGGAGTACATATAAGGACTTGGTTTACCCTAGAGTCAGCGCTCGCCATGACAGCGCCCGCCGCCAAAGCATCATCTGCTTCGAACTCCACCATTGGCCAAACTTCTACCCCTAAAGCCCTAAGACCTTCTTCAAGGGGCTCGAACTGTTCGACTATTTCGGAGTCCACCTCGGAGCCATCCTTATAGCCATCCCATAAGTCATTGCGAAACGAAGGAATCACGTGATCCGTTGCCACTGCTAAATGAGTTGCGCCTTCTTCAAGCAAACCAATGACGCTCCCCAAAACTCCTCGCAGCGCTCCCACTTCGGCACCGGCACCTGTTTTGCGTGATGGGACGGCAAAAAAATGCCTAAAGAGTTCATATGTTCCATCGATCAGGTGTACTTGAAAAGACATTTTGGATCATCTCATTGGACTTACATGGACCTTACCGGTCTACTGTTACCTGCAACATCGATAAGTCGACCGAGGAAATACGTCATGAAGGTGCCTTTTACGATCTCCGATTTCTTATATCGGGCAGAGAACGTCTATTCAGACCGAATTGCTCTAGTTGATGAACCCGACGTGCCTGGCGGTGGTTTGGGTGAATTGACTTGGCGTGAGTTCGGAATCAAAGTACGAGAGCAAGCCGCAAAGCTAGATGAGTTAGGTATCGGGGTCGGCGAGCGCGTTGCGATGGTGTCCCAAAACTCGGGCAGGCTAATGACCTCATTTTGGGGCGTGTCAGGTTATGGCCGAATTTTTGTTCCCATCAACTTTCGCTTGAGCCACGATGAGATCGCATACATCGTCGATCATTGTGGAGCATCAATGTTGCTGGTGGACCCCTCAATGGAGGACACCTGCAAGGACATCGATGTTGATCACTTCGTAGTAATGGGTACGGATAGCGATGACCAAATGTATCTATCAGGCGGAGAACCTGAAATTTGGACCCCAGACGAAGATGCAACAGCAACAATCAACTACACATCGGGAACGACAGCTCGGCCTAAAGGTGTCGAACAAACCCACCGAGCATTGTGGGTCAACGCAACAACGTTCGGTTGGCATGCGGGAGTTAGCGATAGGGATAACTATCTGCACACCTTGCCGATGTTTCACTGCAACGGATGGGGAATGCCCTACGCGGTTACCGGTATGGGTGGCAAGCACGTTGTACTTCGCGAGGTCCGAGGAGAAGACATTCTTCAACGTATCGAAGATCACGACATCACTTATATGTGCGGAGCCCCAGCGGTTGTTGCAGCAGTTTTAGAGGCAGCCCAAGACTGGGAAGGCGAAATCCCCGGACGCGGCAAACTAAGAATGGTCGTGGCAGGTGCTCCACCTCCGACCAGAACGATCGCTCGGATGGAAGAAGAATTGGGTTGGGAATTCATTCAGATTTATGGCCTTACCGAAACTTCTCCTCTTTTAACAATGAATCGATGCAGATCTGAGTGGGATGATTTGGACTTCGAAGAAAAGGCCCGCAAGCTAAGCCGTGCTGGGGCGCCTGCCATCGGAGTAAAGATCGAAGTTGACACTCAAGGAGAAATTCTTGCCCGTTCTAACGTCGTTCTAGAGGGATATTGGGAGCAGCCCGAAGCGACTGCCGAAGCGATAGTTGACGGCTGGTTCCACACCGGTGACGGAGGGACGATGGATGACGAGCACCACGTAACAATTTCAGACAGAAAAAAGGATGTAATTATTTCTGGAGGCGAAAATGTTTCCTCGATCGAAGTCGAAGATGTGTTGTTTAGCCACGTTGCGATCGCCGAAGTTGCCGTTATCGGGGTGCCCCATGAGAAGTGGGGTGAAACAGTCAAAGCTTTGGTTGTACTGACCGAAGGTCAATCAGCTACTGAACAAGAGTTGATTGAATACTGTAGAGAAAAGATGGCGCACTACAAGTGTCCTACTTCGGTTGAAATTCGTGATGAGCTTGCTCGAACTGCTACCGGCAAACTACAGAAATTCAAGCTCCGCTCCCCTTACTGGGAAGGAATGAACAAACAAATCAACTAGCCGTTCCCACCATATTAAGAATAAGAGTGGTGACTCTTGGAGTTGTTGCTCTTAAACTAATGGTGTGCGAGTTGAACAATTAGCCGGAGATGCCCAACTCAGCGTTGACACCATTCGCTACTACCAAAAGATCGGAATTCTGCATCCACCCACCCGTGAAGGGCGGGTGGCACTGTACGACAATTCACATTCCGATCGCCTGCAAGAGATTAAACGGTTATCCGACGACGGGTTCAGCCTTGCCCAAATTCAGCAATTAGCCGATTCTTCGCCTCATCCATTACTGGCTTCACTCAACGGCCCTTCAGATTCGCTTTCGTTCGACGAATTAGTAGCGGCTTCTGGGACCAATGAGGAAATTGTGCGACTCGCCGTCGATGCGGGGCTGATCAGGCCGCTAACCGACAACGATAAACAATTCGGAGTGTCGACGCTGTCCATGTTGAAGGCCGGTGTCGAATTACTTGATGCGGGTATGCCATTTGATGAACTAATTCATTTAGCTGTTCGACACGCTGACCATGTTGAGAGCGTGGCTAAAGATGCTGTCGCTCTTTTCGCAAAACATCTTGGTGAGACATCAACTTCTTCGCAGACGAAAATAGTGGAAAATGTGCTTCCATTAGTTACTGAACTAGTAGCTCAACACTTTCGCCAAGCACTAATTGATCAGGTCGGCCATCATCTTCATGAAGAGGGCCGCTTCGGATGACTACTTTGACGGAGCCTTGCCAGCTAACTCTTGTTCGAAGACGCTTGGAACAACCACTGGATTTACTAGGTCTGTGGGCTTCAGCAACGCATCACCAAAAAGCGTATTGGGCAGTTCCTGATGCGGGATTCGAGTTCCTCGCCCTTGGTAACGCCCAACATTTCAGGACCAACCAGCGGGCATCTCGATTCGAATCCGTCCGTGCTGGCTTAGGGACATTAAACATTGACCTAGTAGGCGAACCCGGCCCAGATTTCACAGCGGGAGTTCTCATCGGCGGATTCGCATTTAGCGACCGCGAAATCGAACGTCACCCCGATTGGGCTGTATTCGGAGGAGGCGAGCTAGTACTACCCGAAATTTTTATCGCACGATCAAACGGTCACACTTGGATTACACACGTCGATGGAACCGAAATTCCTACTTTAAATCCTTCCTTAGATCTGAATCTTGGATGGGTTGAGGAGATAGATCACAAAAGTGATGACGAGTATTTGGGTCTGGTTGCTAAGGCCTTGACTGAAATCGATGCAGGAAATATGACGAAAGTAGTAACTGCTCGATCCCTATCTCTTCCCGCCAATCTCAATTCCGCAGCACTTCTCGAACGACTCAAAACGCAACATCCTTCTTGCGCCACTTTCGCAATAGCGCACGGAAACCAAGTCTTCCTGGGCGCTAGCCCAGAGAAGCTCGTCAACGTTGAGAATGATCGCCTTGAAACAGCTGCTCTAGCCGGTTCACGGCCCCGCCATGAACATCCAGGGGCCGACGCCCGATTACGCGCTGAGCTGCTGGCAAACCCTAAGGAACGGAACGAACATCAAATCGTTATTGACGACATCACAGAATCACTGACAGCAGCGGGTGTTCATTTGGACTCACCGGTAGCTACCGGGGTAATGAAACTGCGGAGCATTCAACATCTACACACACCTATTTCAGGGACATTGCCAAAGAACACAGACATCCTCGACATCGTTAAAGCCTTACACCCAACTCCTGCAGTAGCGGGCCTACCTAGGCAACGCTCTCAAGACTGGATCGACCAACACGAATCGATGGATCGAGGTTGGTATGCAGCTCCGGTTGGTTGGATGACCCCAAATGGTTCTGGGGAGTTTCGAGTCGCTCTCAGGTCAGCCCTCTTGACTGACACTTCCCTCACACTGTTCGCCGGCGGCGGCATAGTCAAAGGCGCCGAACCTGATCGAGAACTAGCAGAGACCGCCACAAAGTTTGAGGCTCTTCTTGGCGCCCTCGATCTGACTCCTTAGATCAATGAGGGACGACCCGGTCTACGACGCGTGTGCGACGTTCGCTAATGAACTCGTAAGTCAAGGTGTTTGTCATGCCGTGGTTTCTCCCGGTTCTCGGTCGACACCACTGACACTCACCTTTGCGGAAACGCCAGGAATCGAAACTTGGGTTCGGCTGGATGAACGTTCCGCAGCTTTCTTCGCTCTAGGTTTGGCAAAGTCATCTGGACAACCGGTTGTTCTGATTTGCACTTCAGGTACCGCTGCTGCGAACTACTTACCAGCAGTCTGTGAGGCCAATTGGTCCGAGATTCCCCTCATCATCTTGACAGCGAATCGACCACCTGAGCTACGCGATTGGGGCGCCGGCCAAACCATTGACCAAACAAATATTTATGGCAGCAATGTTCGATGGTTTGCCGAACTTCCAATTGTTTCAGACACAAATCTGAATTGGTTCCAACGAACGGCAGCTCGTGCTTTTCAGTCAGCAACCGGAACACGACCCGGCCCTGTCCATCTAGATTGGCCGTTTCGGGAACCTTTAGAACCGAAATCACAACGGCAACCACTTTCGCGACCACCCGCAATCCAACTCAGTCGCTCCATTCAAACTCTCGATCCCGAAACAACCAAGGCGCTGGCCGAAACTTTCAAGCACAAGCCTCGAGGCATTGTGATCGCTGGCCCCATGACAGAGGGAGCCTCCTGGCAAGAGGCAGTTCATAATTTCTGTCGAAGGACCGGTTACCCATTGTTGGCGGAGCCGCTATCCCAGCTCCGATTGAACGCAGATGGCGTAGCTGTCATCAATCACCACGATCATTTACTCCGGGGTTCATGGGCCGATACCGCAGCGCCAGATGTCGTGGTCCGTTTAGGGGGTCCACCCACCTGCAAACCCCTACGGATTTGGTTAGAAAAACATAAACCCCAGTTAGTCATGTTTGACCCATCAAGTAGCTGGGCTGAGCCAAGTTTTACGGTCTCTGAAATAGTCAACGTCAATCATCAGGGACTGACGGAGCTGGCAGAAGAACTCGAATTTTGTACACCTGACGAAGGCTGGACTAATCACTGGGAGAAAGCCGACCAACAAGCCCAAAAAGCAATCAACAACATTATTGACACCGAACCTCTACTTCAGCCCGCTGTCGCCCGAGAGTTAGGCAGAAGACTTCCAGAGGGCCACGTGCTTTACGTATCTAATTCGATGCCTGTGCGCGATGTCGATAGCTTTCTCGAATCTCGTTTGGAACCACTATGGGTCATGGGGAATAGAGGAGCCAGTGGCATAGACGGCGTCATCTCAAGTGCTGCCGGAGTTGCAGCTGCCGGCCATCACACGACACTGTTAATCGGAGACCTTGCCTTCCAGCACGACATCGGCGGCCTACTGGCAGTCCTAAAAGACTCCCTTTCTTTAACAATTATCGTTCTTGATGATGAGGGCGGCGGAATTTTTAGCTACCTACCCATTTCTGGGGTGGCAGATTCATCTCTCTTCAAAGAATTCTTTACAACACCTCAACAGCTACCGATTCGCAAAATTGCTGAGTCAATAGGTATCGATTATTTGGAAGTCACTGAGATAAACCAGCTCGCTGAGCTACTTAAAGCTCCAGACCGTTTACGTGTTATCAGAATTCCTATCCATCGAGAACTCGATGTTGATCAGCATCGACGCCTTGCGCAAGCAGTCGCCACCGCATTGTCGAAGCTATGAAGCTTAATTGCGCCAACATCGCCTTGGAGGTTGAGGTAACAGGCACTGGTGAACCTGTACTAATCATTCATGGATTCACCGGTTCTGGTTCAGCAATGGCACCGTTAACCGAGCTTTTAGGTGGCACTCGAATAGCCCCGGACCTCATCGGTCATGGTCGAAGCGAATCTCCCATCTCTTTGGATCCCTATTCTCTTAAGAACATCTCGCTACAACTGTCATCGCTAATGAAGCAACTCGATGCATCTCCAGCATCAATAATCGGCTATTCACTCGGCGGTCGAATAGCACTGACTTTTGCTTTATCCCACCCAGAAATGGTGAAGTCGTTAGCTCTTATTGGCACAAGTCCTGGCATCAGCAATGGTCAAGAACGGGAACAACGTTTGAAACACGACCATGAACTTGCGGCCTCGATTTCGGAGGCTGGTATTGGGAAGTTCATCGACACTTGGGTCGCGATGCCTATGTGGGAAAGCCTCCGACAGAGTCTGACCCCTGAGCAGTGGCACGATTCGATCACACAACGAACTGCAAACCATCCACTCGGTTTAGCCAATAGTCTCAGAGCCAGCGGCACGGGCGCGATGCCTCCACTGCATGACATTCTTCAGGATTTAGGTGCACCTACATTGCTGATCGTGGGAGAACAAGATTCGAAGTTCTTGCACATCGCGAAAGAAATGGCTCCAAGAATTCCTAGAGCAACGATTGAAATAATCGCAAATTCCGGCCATGCCACTCACCTGGAACAGCCCCACGCAACGGCCGAAGCAATCATGCAACACTTCTCATGCTAATAACTCTTAACGAGAGAACGCTGCAACTTCGAAGCCCGATAACAACAGCACACGGCACAACGACGCATAGGAAAATCATCGAAATTACCGTTCAACAAGATGGGTTTTTCGGATACGGAGAATCCGCGCCGCTCCCTGGCTTCGGCCTAGAGACATTCGAAGAGACGCAAGCCGCCTTGGCAGAATGGTCGAAAAATCCTAACTCCCTCCCTACCCTGCCAGCCGCATTGAGCGGTGCTGCAACAGCTCTCGATTATCTGGAACAGTCGAAATCGCAAATCGGTCTACCCGCGGGATCCGTAGCAGTGCAGGCTCTGGTTAGCGCAACGAATTTTTCTTCGTTAGAGAAGCAAATTACTGATGCAATAAACGACGGCTACAGCGCTGTGAAATTAAAGGTGGCAGCAAGTGACGCCACGACAGACATAAAAAGGATCGACATCGCGGTCAAGCTTATTGATAACCAAGCGGTGCTTCGGCTAGACGCTAACGGAGGGTGGACAACACGAGAAGCACTTGATGTGCTGACAAGCACAAACACCAGTCGCGTCGCACTCGTAGAAGAACCAACATCGGACCCTGAAAACTGGCAACAGATATACGAAGAAACGGGTATCTGCATCGGCGCTGATGAACATTTAACAGACCAAGCGCAAATCAATCGTCTCGTTGACTTAGAGGCAGCCCAAACCTTTGTCCTAAAGCCATCGGTATTGGGTGGACCACCACCGACACGTCAGATTGCGTCCGAAGCTACGCACAACAACATCAACGTCATCATCTCATCATTCCTAGATGGGCCAATAGCCCTGCGGGCAGCTAGGGATTTAGCGTTGGAGATAGCGCCCCTTGAAATTCACGGCCTCGGCACCGCTCCACTTTTCGTGGAAGATTTACCTAGCGATGTTCAACCCGTTAACGGATATCTCCGCCGTCCGCAGACGAACGCCCCAAAGACTTTCATTTAAAGTAAGTGGCGTTGTATCTTCCCGAGAGCCGTTTTCGGAAGTTGGTCAGTCAATTCCAACGATCTCGGAGCGCAATAAGCGGGTAGGAAACTCTTTACCAAATCTCTTAAATCCTCCAGCACCGGTGTGTCGGCATCAGGAACTACTACCGCTACCACCGATTCGCCCCATTCAGGGTCTGGACGCCCGACTACTGCGCACTCGCGGACTCCTACCGCCTTGTTTAATATCTGCTCAATCATGACAGGCCACACATTCTCTCCACCTGTGATGATCATGTCCCCCATACGTCCACGTACCGTCAAAATACCGTTGTCGTCCAACTCTCCTGCATCGCCAGTTGGATACCAACCATCTTCAGTAATGGGATTTTCGCCATTTCTGTAACACCTAAAGAGCATCGGACAACGAATCTGGACTTCACCATCAACAGCACGCAATTCGACATTTTCAAGTGCCCGTCCGTTATACACAACCCCGCTCCCGGTTTCTGTCATTCCGTAAGTCGCGATGACATTGTCAGGGCGATCAATAGGCACAGACGCGCCACCGACAAGCACTCGTCGAAATAGTCCTGTCTCTACACGTTGCATCGCAGTGGGGACCAGCGAAATTAGAGTCACGCCATGTCGCGCCGCAGTAATTGTTTTTTCAGCATCAAAGCCATCATGAACTTCTAGAGACACTCCAGAGTGAAGTGCTCGAACTAGTACAGAAAATCCACCGACGTGGCTTAAAGGCAAACAAGCAAGCCACTTATCGACAGCAGGGTCAGCTTCCAAAAAAGCATTGGTCGCTTCGGCGTTAGCAATTAACGCCTTATGTTCAAGAACAACTCCTTTAGGTCGACCAGTACTGCCGCTAGTCGCGACAACCAAAGCATCATCCGATTCGACCGGTCGTCCAGACAACAAAGAAGTCCCTGATGAATCAATTACAACCGAGGCTTCCATTTGCTTGACCAGCTCTACCTGAGCGTTCTGGGGCAACCGTTGATCTATCGGCAACACAGCATCGCCGTCGTCCCATATTCGTTGAACTGTTTCCACAAACTCGGGGCCACCCGGCATGCACAGAGCTACAAGACGATTCACCATGATGACGTTACCGGTGATCTAGAAAGCACGAATCAACAAACTGATGGTGCATGCAGCAATGATTGTGCTCACTGCTAAATCAAATCGCACTGCGTTGAGTTTACGACCGATTCTGATTCCGAACGGGAGCGTTATAGCAACAACTAACGACGCCAACATTGATCCGATAAGGCGTTGACTTGACCATTGGTTAGTAGCGGTGAGGGTGATTATTTGAGTAATTCCCGTCAACAGAAAAACCGCTGTATTGGAGACCACGAATCGCTCACGCGAAACACCCAAGCCTTGAAACCAGGCAGCAACAAGCGGACCAGAGATACCGGTTGCACCCTGCGCTAGTCCACATGTCAGAGCCACAGGCATCTTGCCCCATTTCCGGACGTTCGGTGACCACGTAGGTTCGCTAGCAGTAAATTTCCAGACCAAAAAAGTTGTTAACACCAAAGCAAGCAGAAGAAATAACAGCTGATCATCGATTCGAGGTAACAGCCATGCGCCAATAAGCGCCCCTAGAGATCCAAGTGCAGCGAACATTACAAGACCTTCAGCGAAGCGAAGATCCCCGCGATGTTCCCTAACTAACATCGCATTACTTACAGCAGTAGGGGCGGCCATGATTACAACGGCATCTTGAACTCCAACAAAGGACGCAATCACAGGGACTGCTGTAAGAGGTAACCCAAGACCAGTCGTGCCCTTTACCAACGAACCAAGAATCACCGCCGCAGCAACGATCAATAGTTCATATACGTTCACGGTGTAGCTATCTCAACAGCAATCTGGCCAGCAATGTCAGCGTTGTGTTCAGCCAACGCAAGGTTTGCTGCAACACTCTCACCCTCAGTTGCTTTCTCTACAGCGGCAAGAACGTGAGGCGTGACTTGTGGCCCAGCTAGTCCTCGAAGGCGTACCTCCGTCAGACTGTTTTCAATTGCTTGGTTGATCCGAGAAGAATCCAGTTCAGCTTCTAGCGGGATCGGTACGACAACGAGAACACCGCCTTGCCCGAGATCTCTTCGATCACAATGAAGCTCAGCCGCTTCAGTCGCGTCTTCGACCCGATGCAAAATCTGCAAACCGGACTCACGGGTATAAAAAGCTGGAAAGTCACGAGTTCGCCACCCAACGACGGGGACAGATTGGGTCTCTAAATATTCTAAGGTGCGCGGTAAATCTAGAAAAGCCTTAGCCCCTGCGCTCACTACGGTAACCGGGTATTGCGCAATGGCATTGAGATCTGACGAGATGTCGCCTGTGATCTGACTTTCCCGATGAACTCCACCAATTCCTCCGGTGGCAAAAACATCTATCCCGACTTTGTGAGCGATCAAAACACTCGATGAGACAGTCGTTGCCCCAGCAACAATTCTCTGCGAACTCGCAACAGCCAAATCTCGAGCCGCCACTTTAACCGTGGCACCGAGAACACGTTCGTGGAGTTGTTCTGGCACACCTGCCCAAATCACCCCATCCAGCACTGCTGTTAGCGCAGGGACTGCCCCTGATCGGCGAACAGCTGACAGACACATCTGAAGGGCTTCGGCATTGAAGGGAGATGGCAGTCCGAAGGTAGAAAAGATTGTTGATTCCAAGGCCACAACTGCCTGTTGAGCCTGAATCGCCGTTTTCACTTCATCGCCTAAGACAATCACTCAAACCTCCTTGATAAATACAGCATGTCAGTGATGCGGTATCGGGTCGCGTCTGCTTCTACTCTGTGGTCGTGTTTAGCGTTGTAGAACATCCTGTAGTCATAGCCTGGACTGATCGTTTGCGGTCTATCGAAACTGGAAACGAAGAGTTTCGCCGATTGTTGAGTCAGATCGGCCAACTCATGGTTCCATACGCAACCCAGGATTTACCGACTGAAGAAATAGTGGTCGACACACCTCTCGCCGAGACTAAGGGTCGACAGCTTCGAGGCGGCACACCGGTAGTTATCTCTGTGCTTCGCGCTGGTAACGGCTTACTCGACGGAGTCTTAACGATATTTTCTGACGCCGACGTCGGCGTCATCGGTCTCGTCCGAGACCACGAAACTTTGGAGGCAGTTGAATATCTAGTGAAACTGCCGTCCTTGTCGGGTCGCCACGTGCTGGTCGTTGATCCAATGTTGGCCACAGGGCACAGCGCTGTTGCGGCTCTAAATCGAGTTAATGAACAAGATCCGGCAAGTGTCACCTTCATGTGCGTAGTGGCTGCTCCAGAAGGAGTGGAGCACCTGCAAGTGCACCATCCAAATGTGCGGGTAGTAACCGCAGCCCTTGACGAGGGATTGAACAGTTCCGGCTATATTTTGCCAGGGCTTGGTGACGCCGGTGACCGTCTCTATGGAACTGACGCATGAAACGTCCAACACCTCCGATCGAATGGGCTGGGGATCACATTCGAATTATTGATCAAACTCTTTTGCCTGCAGAAGTAAAATTTATTGAAATAAGAAGCGCCAGCCAAGCAGTAGATGCGATTCAAAGATTGGCTATTCGCGGCGCTCCAGCGCTCGGGGCCTTCGGTTCTTTGGCCTTGGTTGTTGCTCTTGATGAGATCGAACCGGAGTCTCTGTCGCAAGCACGGACCAGACTCGAGGAATGCAGGACTTTAATTGGCGATGCAAGACCAACCGCAATCAATCTTCGATGGGCGGTTGACCGAGTGATTGATCAGGCCACAAAAGATGGCAGCGACCTGACCTCACTAAGAAGTGCTTTAATTCGCGAAGCACAGGCGGTAGCAGATGAAGACAAGGCTGCATGTGACGAGATCGGTCGGCTCGGACATGAACTATTGCGCGATGCCAATGTTATTGGCACCCACTGCAACGCAGGCCGCTTAGCAACCGCCGGATCTGGAACAGCCCTGGCCCCTATGTATGCCAAGGCACAGGCAGGCGAGCCTCTCCGCGTTCTGGCTTCTGAAACCCGGCCGCTGTTACAAGGTGCGCGATTAACTGCATGGGAACTGGACGACGCAGGCATAGACGTGACCGTGGTTCCAGATGGCGCGATGGCTTCAACGGTTCTGTCCGGCCAAGTTGATGCTTATATCGTTGGCGCAGATCGAATCGCGGCTAACGGTGATGCGGCAAACAAGATCGGTACGGTCGGGCATGCCTTGGCAGCCCGAGAGGCTGGAATTCCTTTTTACGTCGCGGCTCCCACCTCGACTATTGACTTTAAACTGGCGAGCGGTGAGCAGATAGAAATAGAACAGCGAGATGCAGTTGAAGTTCACGAAATTCAGGGCAGCAGACTGACTCCCCAAGGAGTCGATGCTTTTAATCCGGCATTCGACGTGACGCCACATCACCTAATTACGGCAATCATCACCGAAGCAGGGGTTCTACGCCCACCGTTTAGAGATTCAATAGCCGAGGCATTTAAGCAAGTCGGAGGCAGCTAATGAAAAATTTATGGAACGCCGATGAAGCTGCAAAGTTTTCGGGAGCATTAGGTGAATGCGTATACGGGTCACGACTACTCGGAGCTGAGTCATCTTTAGTGCTTCACGGAGGAGGAAACACTTCAGTAAAGGCCTCCGAAACTGACATACATGGTGATCCGGTAGATGTGTTGTACGTCAAAGGCAGCGGTTGGGATCTTGCGACTATCGAGCCTCAAGGGTTCGCTCCACTTCGCTTGGACGCTGTTAAACGCTTGGCAGAATTACCTTCTCTCTCCGATACCGAAATGGTTAACCAGTTAAGGCTCAACCTGCTCGATGCCTCTGCTCCGAATCCATCCGTAGAAGCAATATTGCACGCCTCTTTGCCATTCATTGCCGTGCAACATACTCACGCCGACGCCGCTTTGGCTTTAACCAACACCAACGATGGAGAGCAACGAGTCCGAGAACTGTGGGGAACGTCTGCGGTCATTGTGCCTTACGTAATGCCAGGATTCGACTTGGCCAAAGCATGCGCCGTGGAATTCGATAGGCAAGCAAATGGTGACACGGTCGCAATGGTGTTGATGAACCATGGGGTTTTCACTTTCGGTCAAACCACCGAGCAGGCTTACAACAAAATGATTGAGGTAATCACGGAGGCTGAGGACTACCTGATTCAACGAGCAGGCGTAGATATCAAGCGGTCGGCGATAGCGGCGAAGCCTCTATCCGCCGGTGGCTCAGCTCTAGACCAAGCAACTCTTCGAACTGAACTGTCTCGCACAGCAGGTCGTTCTATGTTGCTAGTGCGCACCCCTAATGAGCGAGCAAATAGTTTCGCAGCACGCTCTGATCTTAGGGAAATTGCGTCCCGCGGGCCTGCAACACCCGATCACATAATCAGAACAAAGCAATTTCCGCTTATCGGCCGCGACATCCAAGAATTCGTCTCGAATTATCACAGTTACTTCGAGCGGAATCAGAGTCGGTTTCCAGGCGTCCAAGAATTAGATCCGGCCCCGCGAGTAGTTCTTGATCCCGACTTAGGTCTGTTAACCGCTGGCACCAAAATCCGTGAATGCGAAATAGCGTCAGATATTTATCTCCACACCATTGACGTGATTGAAGCATCTGAGGGACTCGGTGGGTTTGTGGCCCTACCTGAAACTGACCTCTTCGAGGTCGAATACTGGGAACTAGAGCAAGCAAAGTTAGCTAAATCAGGTGGGTCACCTGCTTTAGCTGGCGAAGTGGCATTGGTAACAGGTTCTGCATCTGGGATTGGCCGAGCGTGTGCCGATGCGTTAATCAGACAAGGCGCAGCAGTAATCGGGATAGACCTCAACACGTCAGGCGATCCTGCCAGTCCTTCGCTATTAGAACTATCAGCTGATGTGACCGACCGGGAATCTTTGACTGCCGCAGTTCAAGCTGGGGTTGAGCGTTTCGGGGGAATCGACATAGTTGTTGCTGCTGCAGGAATTTTTGGTTCTTCAAACGAAATAGCGCAGATTGTGGAGACCGATTGGGAAACAACCCTGTCGGTGAATTTGAATGGGGTCAGCAATTTACTCCACGCAACTCACCCATTCCTTACTTTGGCACCCGCCGGTGGGCGAGTTTTAATCATTGGCTCTAAAAACGTTCCTGCCCCCGGAAAGGGAGCGGCTGCATATAGCGCCTCCAAAGCAGCAGTTACACAATTAGGTCGAGTAGCTGCACTTGAATGGGCCGAAGAC
>CEVU01021502.1_pt1 | contig 55156 bp, 100 predicted proteins | sample 427081 | NCBI WGS metagenome assembly CEVU01 (sample SAMEA2623868, study PRJEB7988) | marine metagenome | biome: marine biome (ENVO:00000447); feature: deep chlorophyll maximum layer (ENVO:xxxxxxxx); material: "saline water (ENVO:00002010), including plankton (ENVO:xxxxxxxx)" | depth 80 m | reverse complement strand
TCTTTAAATTGATCTACAGGTCCATCAAAATTAAGTTTCTCAACCCAAAATTTAACGGTGTCGTATTGATCACCTGATGCACTACACTCTGCTATACATTCTTGTGGTAGTGTTCTTGTTGATTCTCTACGGCTTTCATCAAACCAAATAATTTGTTTTGTCATTAGAATAACTCCTTAATTTGTGTAGTAATAGTTTGATTTAAAATTTTAATTTCTTTAGACATCTGACGATAACCAGTACCAACATAGATTTGTCCTATAACTACAGCGATAGTTGCTGTAGCCCAGAAAATATAATATGGAGTGGACTTGACTTGATGTTTAAGGTTAGAAAATTTAGTCATTTTATTCACTTTTTTTAGATAGGATTAATGATTGCAAAATTCTCCCTCCTTACAATTACTTTCTTCTGATTCTTTTATTAATGATTTAATTTTTTCAATTGCATCATAATAACTGTGTCCTTCTAAAATATATTCATCTCCATAGAGAAGAATAAATACTTCATGGATAAAAGCTTCTTTCATTAGTTTTCCTCCTCATCATTTACTATGTGAAACACAGGTCTGTAAATTTCTAAGAATTCTTTATCTTCCATGAGAGCCATAATGATATATCGAGATACCATTTTGCTATTTTTATTTTCACTATGTTGCATATTTACAAATGTGTCTAGAAGTTTTTTATCTCCTTCTTTAATACGTTTTATCTCTTCGTGGAATCTTATTCTTGTTGATTGTATAGTCAAAGACTTACAGTCTTCATGATCCCCACGATCGTGACAAGTAGCAGCTTCATCAAGTAAAGCATTAACCAGTTTAGATCTTTGTTCTTCGTTCATGAGTTTACCTCCTCTTTTACTTCTTCATTAAAAAGTTTAGAAAAATTATATTTTCTATCTAAATACAGATGATAATTTCTGATGGTTCTTGTCATACCTCCATTAGATTTTATTTTTTTTAAAAGACCAGAACCTTTTTTATATTCCTCTATTTGTTTTTGTGTAGGGAATGAAAAAAGATTTAATTTGTTCTCTCTTAAAAAATTTAAAATATCCTCGTAAAGTTGATCTCCATATTTTATGTTCCGAAGTTTCTCTAAAGCTTCATCGTAGCTTTTATTTTTGTAGATAATGTCTCCATATAAAATTCTGAAGACCTCTTCAATAAATTGTTTTTCCATTGTTTTGGTTAAAGTAAAGTGAATAATAGAAAGGGATTTGAAAAATTCCAAACCCCCTGGAATGACTAGCCTTTGAAGACTACGCTGTAATCAGTCTTGATTAGTTCAGCTTTGTTTTCTCTAACAGCCTTTTCTTCTGATGCTTTTAGATCAGCTTGTAGGTTTTTAATCCTTGTACGCTTCTCTGCTAACCTGTCAGAATATTTATAAGTGTTTCTTAGTTGTAGAAAAACTCTCATAGTCTTATCAGTATTGTGAGTGATCATAGGTCTGTCTTCAGAATCATCTAAGGCAGCTTTTAAATCATCCATGAAACTATCTTTAATAGTTTCTATCTTTGTCTTAGTGTCTTTCATCATTGCAACTAAATTAGATAGTTCTTCTAATCTGTCATTGATTGAGACTTCTGGATCGGAGATAACTGATCTCTTAGTAGTACCAGCTACGAATCTTCTTTGTGGTTTGTTGAAGATTTTTTGGGTTACTGTTTCGTTGTCAGTTATTTTGCGATTGCTTGTGGTCATTGTGATAATGAATAGGTGTGCAATTGATGAGTTTAAGGACATCTCAGGTCGCATGGTTAAAAGTGTACCCCATACTGTAGTACTTGTCTATATTTTTATTCCTCTTAGTTTTAAATATTGAAGAAGACTTTCTGCTTCTGAAGCTAATTTTTTATCCTTACAATTTTTCTGTTTAATTAATTCATAGATAACTGTTTTATCCGTTTTAGCTTTCTCTAATAAATGTGGATAGCATTCATCTATTAATTGGTAGATAAGAGATATCGACTCTTCAACGTGACCTTGTTCGTTAAAGGTAAATGCAAGACTAGCTATGGTTTTTAATTTTTCAGAATTAATTTTTTTCATGGCAAATTAAAGGATTTTGTAAGGATGGATTGTATTCAAGAGTTTTTTCATCGGCCTTGTAGAGCCTTATAGACCCCTGTTTTTTTAGGATTTTTCAAAATTTTCTGAAATTCCAGGCGGAGACTGGTTTTGTTCCCAATCTTCCTTGTTAATGATGAGAAAGACTTGAATTAGATAACCAAACTCTCCATCATCCATTTTGACTTGTGATACTGGTTTATCAATAAACACACCTTCGATAGGGCATTTGCTAATCCAATCATCGAATAGAACTTTTTGTGAATAATTCATAGTTAATCGTAAACTTTGATCTCAAGTTCAGCATCATCAGATGTGTTGATACCTTCTTTCTCTAATGCTTCCCATATTTGAGTGATGATAGGAAATAAAACTTTGTCAGGTAATACCTCACAGATATTAATTTCATTTTCAGTAATTAATTCTCCGTTTTTTAAATAGATTGTGTTTGACATGATTAACCCTCCATACCATTAGCAAAGTAACCTTCAAATTCACACCAATAGGTCTTTCTCTTTTCTCCTGTGTAATAGAACTCACAGCCACCCCCTGTATAAAAGATGACCGCAGCTTCTATTACATCACGATTTTTTTCAATGAAAGTTTTAGTGAGTTTTACTCTGTTTCCATATTTCCAATGTTCTTTGTTAACAACGACATTAAAAGCTATTGTAAGTTCCTTGTTGGTGTAACCCCTATAGATTTTTTTAACGTCATCAAGATCAGCAAGCTCATCTTTCTGTCTTGCTTTCTCTTCAACTTGTGTGTTTAGTGAAATCATTTTAATAGTGAAATAAGTTTAATAATTAGAAATTTGTAAAAGTAGATCAACACAATCAGAGGGTGTACCTCCTTGATTAATTGACTCTTCGATAGTGTCATTAAATCTATTGTTGTTGATACTATTTATAGTCCTCCTTATATGAGGTTGAACTGTATCTGGAGAAAGTTTAAGTAACTCTCTCATGTCTTTTATGACATCCTTTTTAAAATCAATAAATTCGTTGTTCATTTGGAATCACCTCCGTTGAGATAAGTTTTAAATAAATTTATTATCTCTTCTAAATGATCATCATCATATGCTTTCTCCCAATAATTTTTCTCAAGTTCTCTGATGATTATCAGTATTTGATCTTTATCTAGTTCCATTTGAGTACTCCATTTGTAAATAAGTTTCTAATAATTTTTCATTTATCAAAGAATTTTTATTCAAATCTTGTTCAAGGATATTTTTAATGTTTTCATCCCAAACAACTTCTCCAACATGAACTCCCATAGAGTCACATATCTTTTTGTATGTTTCAAATTTCATGATTAACACCTCATTACTGGTATGGTTGATAGCTCTTCATTATTTATGACATAAATAGATCCAGATTCATTACCTTCGTCATCAGATTGTGGACATAAGACTGTTCCATCATCCAGTATTAAAAGAATTGGTTGATAGTACCAATAGGATTCTTTGGATTCTTCTGGAGTCATGTATCGTACTTCTACGATCTTTCTTCCTACAAGTTGCTTTGCAATTTTGTCTTCCCATGTTTGGGTTGTTGATTTTGTTTTAGGCATTGATTAGCTCCTGAGATAATTTTTTTTGAATTGAATTAAAGTGATTTCTATCTGTACTATCCATATTTCTTACGTCACAGTAGTACCATGCATCACGCATAAGTAACCTAAGAAATACTTGTTCTTCTTTAGTTAGATTCATTCTTCTTCTTCCTTATCCATCTGTAATAGATCAGCGATCTCATTCATAACAGATTCAGTTGATGAATCCCACCTATCTCTACCCCACCAAAGGTCTTGAAATAAAGCAATTAATCTTTTACCTTCTGTATCAACTTTAAAAATACCTTCTTCTTTTGTTGAAACTATTTTCATTTATATATCCTCCCCTCCATTGGTTTGTTCCCATAGCTTGATGTAGTTACCTAACCAGTTTTGTTGATACTGAGTTAGTGAATCAATTTCTGCATACATATGACCATACAATAGGTCATCTGCTGATAGATAGTCACTACCATCTTCATTCCAAGGTAGGTCGTGTTTAGTGCAGAAATCATTGTAGATTTCCTTGAGAAATTCGTGCATGATTTTGAATAATAAAGTGTGCAATTTAAAATTCCACCAAAAACCAGGCTGGCACAAGGGTATGCCACAAACCTAAAGGTTGAAAGGAATTATTTGTTTGATCAGTTTAAAGACTTGATCAGGTCATATTGTCTACCCCCATTGATCTGCCATAGCATCTGCAATGCCTTGATAAGTTTTGCTTCTTAACTTCCATCTATCTTTTGATGGTGGTAAGTAATGAAGTCTCTGTACATCCTTCTTGGGTAACCCTGAGACATCAATTATATTTGTTGGAGTTAAGTTAGGTAATCCTTTTAACCATAAGCCAGTCTTCTTCTGTTCTGGATGATTGAACATAAAGGGTTGTACATATTGACTGGGCTTACCCATTCTTGATCTAGTTGATAATGCTCCTACGGGATTCTCGATACATATAAGAGGGCAATCAGCATCCCATATAGAAAGTACGAAATCAATAGCAGCTTGTTGCTTACCATTAGCTTGAAGTTTTTTCCAGTTCTTACTATTGCTTACAGTAAGGAAAGTACAGGGAGGATGCCCTATTATCAAATCCCATTTTTGACTAGCAATAGCTTCAAGGCAATCTCCTTGAATGTGTTTATCACTTGGTATATCTGTAGGTAATAGATCACATGACCATGCGTCATGACCTTTCTTTGCGAAAGCTTCTCTTACTGTTCCGCTGTATTCACAGGCAACTAATACTCTCATTATGCACCCTCCGTAAATCTGTGTGTTGCTATATCTTCCCATTCTTTTGTGGAAAGATTAGGAAAGTCTTCTTGAACTTCTTCATAAATAGTTTCAAGAATTTCTTCGTTAATTAGATCTTCCATTAGTTTCCCTCCTCCTCAATGATGTAGTCCATAGCTTTATGTGACTTGTAAAGCATTCCTAACTCCCATACTGTTTCTTGATATTCAGTAAAGTGTCTTTCAAAATTTTCATCAATTTTATCTAAGTATGCTTGCTTAGATAGAACTTCTCTTTGCTTTTCTGCTAAGAGAGTGTTGATGTACTGGGCTAGTTCTTTGTTCATTAGTTTTTCTCCTGTAATTTTTTGTCAAAGATTTCAATAAATTGACCTAAAGTAATTTGGTCGTTATCCCATTTACTCACAACTTTGTAGCCAACAATTTTAACTATTTGAGTGTAAGTATATTTTTTATATCTAGTCATTATTTTTTCTCCATTTTATAAACTGTTCCCATTTCATCATCTTCTTCATCTACTGACCAACAGAGACAGTATGAGCCGAAGCTATATAGTGAACCATGCATTGACACACTTAAAGATGTTTTAGCTGTCTCAAGGTCACGAAACTCTTCTAGATATTCAATATCTTCTTCAGTATTAAATTCTTCATTAAAATAGTATTCAATAATCTTATCGAAAATCTCCCTAGTAAATAAAGGGGTATGCCATCCATTCCATCTTTGGGAGGGGTCATAGTAACCTTCAAAACTTGGGGCATATTCGTCCCCATTTCTAGAAGGGCATGGCAGAGAAAATGTTGCCTTTTCCATTGTGTGTGTTCCTCAAATAAATAGGTTTGAAATAAAGGTTGGTGTCCTTTTGATAATTAATGTACCACACTTTGTGGTAACTGTCCATGACTAGGGTTTTTAAAAAAATTTCGCCCCAGCCAGGTTTTTGCAGGCAGGGGTATCCCTCAGAATAATTTGTAAATTTCTGATTTGAAAATTTTATTTTGGGAGGTAAGGTTTAGCTTTTCCTATTCCTATGAACCATGCCCAGATTTAAATCATGAATCGGAGTTTGACCCCTTTGTTTAATTCGACAATGCACTATGTCAAACTTTTTAAAATCTGCATAGGCTTCAAGAGTTTTATAAACATCTTGGAGATCAGATAGACCTCCTGATATTTTGAACCTTATGGAGTCGTTGTTATTCATAGTCGTAATCCTCGTCATAATCGGTTGATAAAGCCATGCACCCATAGCCATTGTGGAAAGCTTCAATAATGTCTAATTGTTCTTGATTTAAGGACGTATCTACCTCTAAAACTTCATCTCTAATCTTTTCTAACTCCTCTAATGTTTCATGATTTTCATAGAGGGCAGCTTCCCAATTAATTAGATAGGCATCCCCATCTATTTTGTATTCCAACTCAACAAACAATGTTGGGAGGTCAGCAGAATAAACCTTAGTCTCACCAATTTGATAAGACCAATGTTTTGCTGTTTTAGATTTTAAATTTTTAACGTGTTCTTTTGGAGTACCATCCTTTTTAAATAGATGATCACTCTCCCAAGAATCTTGTTTAACGGTTTTTAAATAGGCATGAGAGCTTATTAAAAAGCACTCCCCATAATCGGTTGCAGTAGTCATAATAAGAGACTAAATAAAGTGTACAAAGAAAGGGTTAAACCTTTCATATAACCAACACTAAGGATGGCTATAAGCAAGGATTAATTAATTTTCTGGTGTATAGTATCCTTCAAAATTATTAAAGCCATAATCAGCAATTACTGAATCAATAGCCTCTAATTGTTTTGAGGTTAAATTTTCGGATAGGTCAGCAAGAAAAATATAAATCCTATCAAGGTCGGCAGTCTGTACCATAGCAATTAATTTTTCATTGACTCTAGACTCTAGTTTTTTGCGGTCGGATTTTTTCATAATAAATAAAATAATTTTGAATTTTTAAAATTAATCGTTTAAATATTCTTGATATTCTTTATCAAGTTTTTTGAGTGTATTAAATACCTCATCTTGATTATGAGGAATAAAAGGACTCTCAGAGAGCTTACAATCGTCCCAAGGTTCACAACTTAAAACACCACTATTATATTGAGCATTTTTTGCCCAGTAGCAAGAAATATCATCATAGTAATCTGATTTATAAAATAACCAGTTACCTCTAACCCTTATCTGATTAGGTCGAACATCTTCGCCTATTCTCTCACCAAATGAGACAGCTAATTTTTTAATAGTGTGGGTAATTTTTTTCATAATAAGAGAAAAATAAATTTGAATTTAAAAGGTTTATAAGCCTTTCAAGGATACAAATATATAAATGTATCCTAGTAAGGTTTAATAAGGTTTCTAAGCTATACAGAATTCTAATCTTTGCTCTTTAGTTTGATTTGGTGTTCTTTTGATTCTTAAACCAGCAATATAAGTTTTATCATTGTTATCTAGTGGGCGAAAATCTGTTTTATCAGCATCAAATATATAATATTTTTTGCTATCTATTATTATAAATTCTGGAAAATCTTGAGATTTTTTAATATCAAAAGCCGCTGCATAATTTAGTTTTAATTCTGTAGCTTTAGCAAGTGTATTAAATTTACTACCATGAGATAAAGTTAAATGGTAATTTAATTTTCTACATTTTTCCCAGTCTCTATCGATTCTCTTTGTATAATCGTACGCAATTAATTTAGTACTAATTGATTGATTTAATTTAGTATCTAATCCTTTTAAAATAGCTTCTAAGATACTTGTATATCTAATTGGTTCGATATATACACCGAATTGTTTTAACAGATAATCAGAATCATTTGAAGTAATAGTTACAGGCACATTTTCCCATGAATAGTCACTAGTACCATTAAGTCTTAAACCTAAATTTTTATAGTCTCTATTTTTGGAATAAAAACGAATTGTTTCTAATACTAAATTTCTAAGAAATAAATTAAAATCTTGCATAAATGCATTATTCCTTCTTTGCCTACATTTAATTTTATTATTCAAATAAGCTGGGTTACCAGCCATATTTAAACAAATTTTTCTACAAGTCCCAGCGGCTGGGCATGCTTTAACAGTAGGCAATAAATACAAAACCAAAGTAGGTGCATTTGATACAGTTAAATTTTTCATTACTTTAGGACTAGTTAAAGTAAATGTATTTGTACTGTTTAGATTCCATTTTGTACGGAATTCTTTTAAATCGTTTGATAATTTCATTTGAGTTACCTTTAATAAATAGGATTGAATAATAAAAAGATCAAACCCTAAAAAGGATTTGACCAGTTATTCACTTGATTATCTGTAAGTATTCCATCTTTATTTAACATATCAACGTAAATTGACCAATCGTACCTTAAATCACATTTAGAGAAAGCTTTCTTATATGCTCTCATATTTTTATAACTTTGTAGAATTTCTTCTTTATAGTTTAAATAAGTTTGTTTCTTAGTCTGTTTGATCATTTGAGTTACCTTTAATAAATAGGATTGAAATAAGAGTGATTAAACTCTATAGAAATAGTATAAATGTTTGTATACATAATAGCAAGCAAAATTAATAAGTTTAGAAATTTTAAGTATTCCACAGTGTTTTCCACATGCGGATATTCAGGTCGTAAGGCCGAGATTGTTTACAATTTTTCGCAAAAAAGGGATAAAAAGAGGGTAAATTGTCAATATTTCGGGCAAAATCGTTACAAAACCAGGAAAAACTTTACATTTAGTTGTAAATCTGCTTATTTGTGGAGAAAAATATAACAATTAATGTTACAAACGAGATTTTAAAGTTACATTTACATAAATGTGTCTAAAATGTATCAGATTTCGCCTTATTTAGCAGTACTGTCTCTATGACAGTTCTACAATCTGTGATATTTCGCCAAAAATCCTGTCAAATGCCTGTTACACACTGTAACAATGCCCCTATATATTCTTTTTTTTGTTACAATGCAACATTTTGTTAAGGCTTCGCCTGATACCCCCAATTTTTTTTACCCCAAATTGACCTTTTTTAAGGCGTTCTAGGGGGCGAATGTATAGAACTTAAAATTAGTTCTATAAATGCCATGATTTTTGATAATGCCTGTTTCGCCACGAGATTTTGAACTATATTCCCGGATGACTGGTGCTCCAATGCCTTCTGATGCTATGTCTCGCATGCAAATGGCTCCTGAAGTATTTGAATTTACCAAAAATTTTGCAAGAAAACCAAATTTATTAGAAAAAACAGGGAATTTAGTAAAAAATATTGGAAAAACTGCTGTTATGGCTATAGGAGCACCGATGGTTGCTGAAAGTATGGCAGAACAAGCAAGAATGCAAGAACAATTACGGAATGAGCAAGCTAAAACAAATACTGAAATAGCAACAGTTACTGAATCTCCTGAGCAACAGGCAGATACACCTGCAATGGCAAAAATAAGACTAGGAATGGAAGCAGAAGCTCAAAAACAAGCAAATAGACTAGAAATAGAGAATATAAGGGATGAAAGAGCAGCAAGAGCTGCAGGTGGAGTTGTAAAAACCGATTTAAATACACAACAACCAACAACTGCTGATGCTTATAAGCAAGATTATGTACCAAATCAGACTGCATCAAACATTATTGATCAAAAAATGGTACAGGGATCACAGATAGGAGATAAAACTCCTAATGTCGCAGAAGTTTTAAGTGAGTCTCAGGATAGTATGCCTATGTCTATGTTTAGACCTATACAAATACCTACTACAGGAGCTCTTCATGCAGCAACACCAGTAGTTGGAAGTGGGGTTTCTGATTCAGGTAATGAAGTCAATATCATTAAAGGTGCAGAAGAAAAGGTACTTGGTTCTGGTGTCACATCAGATAAAGTTCAAAACTTTTTAAATAAAATGGGAGGTACGGATGAAGGATCAAAACTAGACGTAGCTTTACTTGCAGCAATGCAAGATAGAGATAAAAAAGAAAGATTTTATTTAGGAGAAAATTCAGGAGACCCAGCTTTAGATAATTCACCATTATTAGATCATCCTGATATTGTTGGTGGCGAAGATGATATAAATCTTCCTAGTAGTACTAATACTGGATCAACTACAAATTTAGAAGATCATTATAGAGAAATGAGAAGGTTAGATGCTCAAGCGAGAATTAAAGACCTGGCTCCTAGTGAAAAACAAGTAAGAATGAATAATCCTGCTTTTGATGATCCTAGTCATCATTCAAATGCTGGAAATAGAATAGACCCAAGTTTATTTAATAAAGTACCTGCAGGATATGAGGTTAATTATGGACATCCTGTTTTTAAAGATGATGATATTATTGTCCCAACAACTACTCAAAAAGTAGAAGCATTTACCAATAAAATTATGCCTAATAAACCTAGCTCATTTGTAGAGTCAATGTCTTTAGATTCATCAGCAGATAAGGCTCCTACAGCTACTTTTAATATTAGTAAAAAAGAAGGAGGAACAAGCCCTTATAATGTTCAGCTAAGTAGTCCAATGGCTGTATCTTTAGGCATGATGGCTGAGGATGACTCTTTGAAAGAAGAATCTTTTGGAAAGTTATTTAATCTTGCTAAAAAATCTATAAAAGATGGATCAGGAATGGCTTTTGGTATAGATCAATAAACCTTTGCTAAATTATAAGTATTAACAAAAAAATTATGACTAAGTTTTTATTACCAATCGCAATTAACGTAATCAACAAAGCAGTTGATAAAATTCCTGAAGATCTAGATGATCTAATAAAGAAATTCGTAATTTCCGTTTTAAAAAAAGCATCCGCTAAAACTGGTAACAAAGTAGATGATTTACTAGTTGCACAATTAGAGAAAGCATTATTTGAATCTTAAGTATGGTCGTTTTTACTAACCTTAATAGAAGATTAGATTCACCGCAAGACAAGGCTTATGTGGAGAATAGAGCCATTGATCAAGGTATTGCTGGTCCGTCAAAAGTTACTCAGAATTTTAGAAAACCAAATCCTTTTTTAGGTAAGTTTGATGAGAATGTCAGAAGTGATCAGTTTTATCAAGAGTTTAAAGATGACTCAGCTGAAACTTCACGAGCAGATTATGATTTTAAGGCAAAATATGGTGGTAATACCTTTCAAGATTCTAATATTGCTGAAAGAGTTGATAATTGGATGTCTAAATATGACCCTTATTACGGACCTGATACAGCTGGAGGCAGAGGATTAGTTGAGTCTGATAGACTAATAACACAGGATAGTATGGCTCCAATGGGCTTAGTATCGCAGCCAGCAACAAGTGGAAATGGAGTGTCAGATTCAAATGTAGCTGGTAAATTCCCAAGTAACTCAGTGGCAGTGTAATTATGAACCAAGTAGCAAAAAGTTTTTTAAGAACCGCTGGAGGTCAACTTGGCGGATATTTAGATAAAGCTTTGAATATTGGTGGAAAGGTAGGACAAGATGCTGCAACAGCTGCTTTAAATTATGGAGTCCAAAGGTTTGCTCCAAAATTAGCAGGAAAAGTTGGGAAAGAAGTTCCAAGATTACTCAGGAATAATCCTAGTTCTGTAGTTCCGCAGGTAGGTAAATTAGCTGGTCAAGCAGCAGTGATAGGAACAGGTTTCGCAGCAGCTAATATGCTGGATCAACAATCTGAATATAGTCAACCCATGACCACTGGATTAGGAAATTCTGAAGTACAGTCTTTTTTACAGCAGCAGCAATTACAGAACCAGAAGTTTATGCATGACATGGCTTTGGTACAGGCAAGAGCTGAATCTAGAATCCCTGGTGCTCAATACCCCGGATCATTATATGGGGGCATGGGAGATAGAGCTTTTGAAAAGAGTATCCTAGATGAAGTTGGTGTCTTTGGTAGAGGCTTATATGGAACTGGACTTCGTGCATAGTGATTTTATAATTTTAAAAAAGGTTTAGAAAAATGTTAGGTAGTATTGACACTGGTGGATTTTCTGAGGCAGGTAAAGCTGCCATGATGGATTCTGATTATTTTAACCCAAAAAAAGGATCTAAAGGTTTTGCATCAGGTGCAAGAGATTTTTTAGGTCAGGCTATAAATGATGCGTTCATAGATAAAGAGTCACCATACTATTTTGATCAGGAAAAAAAATCATATAGAGAAGAAGAAAAAGCAAGTCTTGAGGACAGAATTGCTCAATATCTTGACAAATTTGAGAGTGGTGGTGGAGATGCTTTTTCTAATGTTGGTCCTGGATTTTTTGTTAGTAATCCAAACAATTCTGCTAGAGATGCAGCAATACTCCAACAAAATCAAGCTGAACTACAAAAAGAACCTAGTGTTGTTAGAAAAGCTGGAAGTGCTTTAGTCAATGCTGGTATTGGTGCATTAGCAACTAAAGCATTATCTTTCCTTCCTTTTTTCTGTGATATTAGATTAAAAGAGGATATTGCTCCACTTTGTGTATCTGATGTAAATGACCAATTATCAGAATGTGCGTTCTTTGTAAAAGCTTTAAATGAGTGCTCTTGAGAAGTTAAGACAATTAGAACCTATTCAGTTTAGGTATAAAAAAGAACTAGATCCAGAACAAAGACTTAGAGGAGGTTTCTCTGCACAGCAAGTACAAAAAATCATTCCAGAGGCTGTTGTAGAAGTAGAAGGTATTTTGATGTTAGATATGAATGTTTTAAATAAATATATGATAGAAGCAAAAGAAGAACTAAAGTCTAAGAATAGTTAATTTAGAATATTTCTAACAAGAATTTTATAAAAGAGAAAATGGCAATTCCGTTAGCAGGTATGTTTATGCCAGCATTATCTAAAGTAGGAGCTTTAAATTTACCTTTACTTCTTAGAGCAGCTGGTATTACTGCAGGTGCAGCCCCTTCATTGATGAGAGGAGATTTAGGAGGAGCAGTAGTTGGTGGTGGATTAGGAGCTTTAGGTACTACTGGATTAGGTAAGACTGCAGCTAACCTTGGGACAAAAGCTGGAATGAAAGCTGCACAAATGGCTGGTGGTGAAGGTCTTAAAGCAACCGCTGCAGGTATTTTAGGTAGAGCAGCTGTACCCTTGGGATTAGGTGCTGTAGCTGGAGGATCAACAGCGAATGTTTTAGGTGGACCAGCTAAGAATGTTGCTAGTGGAGCTGCTGGATTAGCAGGATATGGAACAATTGGAAATGAAGGTATGGGAGGAGTCCCTTTACCACTTGGAATGAGTCCTTATGGAACTGTGGGTCCAACAGGTCTTCCTCTTGATGTTATTAATCCACTTGGTTACGATGCTGGTAGAAGACTAAGAACTCAAAAAGATGCTGAATCTCTAAGAGATGCAACAAACATTGTTCTGCCAACACTACGTAAGTTTTCTGAGCAAGCTAAAAAAGATGACTTTGCAAGAAGTATGGCTTCAAGAGGTATTGCTCAAAATATTGCAACTAATGCACTATTGACTCAAGGAATGGCTGAAGCTGCAAGAAACTTGGGAACTACAGCTGCTCAGCAAGCTGGTCAGGCTTTGACAAATCAGTACATCTACTAAAATGAGTATTTTTGATCAACTTTTAGAAACCACTGGAATTGACTTTGGGACTGCTCAAAGAGGTGTTCAGCCAATGAAAGAAGCAGTAAAAAAAATGAGTATAGAAGATTTATCTGAACTTGCTAAAGTTTATGGTGGATTAGATAAAATTCCAGATAGCCTAAAAGCTTTTAACACTACTCAAGAAGGTGGAATAAAAAAAATTGACTCAAGATTTAATATAAAAGGGTTAGGTAAAGATGAAGAGCTTAGATTATTACCGGGTACCGATAGTTTTGGTAAAGAAGGTAAATATTATGTAAGTAAAAAAGACGCACCAAAACTTGGTGGACTTGGAAGTGTAGCTGGAGGGATAGTTGATACAATAACTCTCCAAAATACAGATTTAGATAGATTAGGCACGGATTTTGGTGCTAAACCAAAGATAGTTGATATAAATAATCCTTCTAATTATTTAGTTAGTCAAGCTCAAAAATCTGCAATTGCTAATGCTTTAGAACAAGCAGGAGTAGATACAGGTTTAAGTGAAACTTCCAATCCCTTGGGTAACGCAGAGGCTCAATTAAATTTTTTAGAAAAGAATGCTGATCGAATAGATAAATTATATAGAGATCGGGCAAAAGGAGCTGCTTTTGATGAATTTTTGAATTATACTTTGACGGAACCAGCTAGACGAAAGAATTTAGAAAAAGCAAGAGCTATTGCGATAAACCAAGATATTCAGGCACAATTAGCAAAACAAGCGTTGCCAAATGAGCTACAGTCACGTTTGTTGGCAGCTGATTCAGGGTTTGCTCAAAAAGCTGCTGCACTTGCAGGTCAAGCCGATGCAGCTTCAAGAATGGCTGCGGTTGGTGTATTCCCAAGAAACGTAGGTTTCAGTGTATAAAATAGTCTAAGTTAAAATTGAAATATTAGTTTAAGAAAAAAATGGAAGAAGAAGCATTAGGTAACATAGTTGTTCAAGTACCAACTCAGTCTGCAGACATGCAGTTACTTTTGAATGAAACTGCTCAAAAACAACAAAGAAATAATCAAGCATTTGGGGCAGAGTTAGATCGAATAAATGCGGAATTCTTTTCTGATTTAGATATACAGAGAACACAGGCAACTGGAGCAGAAAATAGATTAACAACAATGACTGCTGGACAAGAGGCCAGAGACACAGAAACAAATAGAGCTTTACAAGAGAGAGCTACTTCAGCTCAAATAGCAGGACAACAAGAAAGACAAATAGGTTTAAGAGGTCAAGAAGAAAGAGCTATTCTACGAACACAAGGGACTGAATCAAGAGATTTAAGAAGAACAGAAGGTCAACAGACACGTTTGACCGAAGAGAGAAGAGGTTTAGAGCAAAGAGCTGGAATAAGAGAAACAGGACTACAAGATCGTCTTGGACAAGTAGAGGCTGGAAGACAGCAAAGAGCAGGAATTAGAACTACTGGACAAGAAACTAGAGCTTCAACAAGAGTTACAGGAGAAGAGCAGAGAGCTGGTATGAGAACTACTGGACAGGAAACTAGAGCGACTACCAGAGTAACTGGACAAGAGCAGAGAGCAGGTATCAGAACAACTGGAGAACAAGATAGAGCTTTAAGAAGAACCTCTGGAGAAGAAACTAGAGCTACTACCAGAGTTACTGGAGAAGAACAGAGAGCTGGCATTAGAACTACTGGTCAAGAACAAAGACAAACTGTTAGCAGAACAGCACAAGAACAAAGAACTTCAGACTTGCAAAGAGAGATGTTTAGACGCTATAAAGAAAATAGAGATTTCGAACAAGCAACAGGTTCCTATAGAGTATGAAGAAATGGATTCAGTCTTTAAATAATAAAGATCGTGAATCCTTTCTTGAATTTTGCAAAAAGTCATCATCTCCAATACAGATATATTTATTTGCTCGATTTTTAGGATTTCAAGGGACGATAGTGGAATGTAATGAATGGTCGGAAAAAGAATTTAAAAAGAGAAATTTTCATTTAGTTTTAGAGAGTGAAATAGATAATATGCAAGATGATATTTCAAAATTGAGGCAAGCTATTGATATGGGTTTAGTTAAACAGGATATGGGTGCTGCAAGGATTGCTATGCTCCAAAAAGAATTACGTGGAGCAATAAAACAATTAGATGATAAAAAAGTTCTTATGGATAAACAAGGATTAATTCTTGCTGGAGCTGATAGAGCATTAAGAGAAATGTTATCTATCTTTAGAGATGATCCTATTGAAGGACCATTACAGGAAGCATCTATGGGAGTATGGACAAAAATACTTCAAGAAGAATCTTAAGAGAAAATAGGCTATGCTACGAACATGGCAGGTACAAGTATTTACAGCGTCTATAGACGCACAGCTAGAGCAGCTGCAAAACAACAGGTTGTTAAAAAAACTTCTAATGTAGATGTTGAAAAGGCTAGAAAAAATTTTGCATATTTTTGTGATGTTGTAGGGGGGAAGCCTCCAGCTGAACACCATCTTGAATGGCATAAATATCTCTGTACAGGTGATGATAGTGTTTGTCTAAAAAGTATTGCCGGTCCAAATATAGATATACTTGCTCCAAGAGGATCTGCTAAATCTACAGTTTTAGGTTTATATACAGCCTGGTCTATTGGCATACATGCTTTAAATAAAATGCCTTTAAAAATTTTATATATTTCTTATACTGTTGATGTAGCTAGACCTAAGAGTGCAGCAATAAAAAGAATTATCGAAGAGAGTAAAATTTATAAAGAAATTTTTCCGATGGTAAAGATTGCTAAGGGAATAAATTCTAACGAATATTGGAGTATAGATTGGAAATTTGCAGGAATAAAATCCACTGGTGAAGAAGAGTTCAGTGTATGTTGTGCTGGATTGAAAGGTGCAGTTACATCAAAAAGATCACACCTCTGCATAATTGATGACGCAATAAAAAGTTCAGACGATATTAAAAATAAAGACATAAGACAAGCTATGGAAGATAACTGGAATGCTGTTATTGTTCCAACTATGTTTGAAGGTGCAAGAGCTATTTGTTTAGGAACTAGATTTAGACATGATGATATTCACAGCACAACTTTCTTACCTTCTAGTGGATGGAAACAAATAGTACAATCTGCCATAACTGTAGATGAAGAAGGAGAAGAAACATCTTACTGGCCGGATATGTGGTCACTTGAATATTTAAGTGAAAGAAGAAGAACTGCTCCAGTTGCATTTAGTTTTCAATATCAAAATCAAATTGTTCAGACTAGTGAATTATCTCTTTCTCCTGATCTGATTGTTAAAGGAACTATATCTACAGAGTTTGATACTTTAGGAGTTGGAGTAGATTTATCGGCTGGTGTTAGAGAACAAAATGATTATACAGTTTTTGTTATGGGTGGAAGAGTAAAAGATAAAATTCACATCATAGATTGTAAAAGAGTGAGAGTTATGGGGAATTTAGAAAAATTAGAACTTTTAATGGAAATGATGGAGGAGTGGGGAATAATTCATAAAGATGGAAAAAATTATTTTCCTACAGGTAGTTCAATAGATGTTTGGTCAGAAGCTGTTGCATATCAAGCTTCGTTAGAAGCAGATTTTAAAAGGATTTGTTTACAGGAACAAGGTTTATACAATTTAATTTGGCATCCAGTAAAAGGTTTTCGTGGAGATAAAGTTGCAAGATTTCGAGGAATTATGGGACTTTTTGAACAAAGAAAAATCATTTTTAATAAATATCGAAAAATGACTTATTTAACAGATGAGATTGTAAATTTCGGGGTTAGCTCACATGATGATTGTGTAGATGCCTTAGTGTGGCTATGTAATGGGTTAATGACTCGTGGAAAACTTGAGTTAGAGTATTGACCAATTAAACTATTAGTATTAACAAACAATGGCACCAACGTATTACAAAATTGAATTAGAGCAAGATGCTTATGGGTCTGCTGTAATTCCTCTTCCTGATGAACTATGCCACGATCTGGCACTTGAACCTAATGAAAGGTTTGAAGTAGAATGTGAGGGAGATGTGATCACATTAAAACGTGTTCACGCTGGATACACCATTGATCAGTAAACTAGGTTCTTAATCTAATGAGTGAAAGTAATAGCAAATCTGTTCTGGAGGATATGATTAAATCCGTCATTAATAAGGACGGTAAGGGAACTGCAGACACCATGCTAATTAGTTCTCATTTATCCCAGATGAAGATGTTTGGGATTAGACAGGGTGTTGAATATTATCCACTGCAGGATAATCTGGGAACTCAGAGATTTGATTTCATACAACAAGTAATTAAATTTAATCAGTTGGATGCAAGATTAGATGCAATATGGGATAGATTTTTAGTTTACGGAAAAGGATTATTTTATATAAGACCAACAGAAAAATCCTACAGACTTTATTGGTTTAACAAAGATTCTTATAGGACATATTATTCTCCAGAAGGAGAGCTTGAAGAAGTAATTATTATTTATCCTTATAAGGTTAGATCATCTAAAGGATTTTCTGGAGTTGGTTTAAATACAGATAAAAGATATATGAGATTGAAAATAACTGCAAAAGAAGTAGAAGAATTTCATAGTGAACAAGAAATAACATTTGAACAAGAAAATATAAATTTTGCGACCTTTGATAAAAAAGTTGTAGAAAATACTATGGAGTTTATTCCATGTGTAGAAGTATTTAATAATCCAGATGCTTTTGGAACTGACGGATCAGGCGAGTTTGATTTTTTATCAAATCAAATTGTTGCTCATGATGAAATGGTTAAAAATATAAGAGCAAATTTATCATTCTTTGGTAATCCAACTTTATTATCTTCTCGACCAAAACAGGACATTGTAGAGAATGATGATACAGCAGTTCAAAGACCTAGCATATCAAGTCAGTCTGGGTTTGCTTCAGATGTCAATCTTTTCAGTTCTACATATAAATCAGATCCCGTAACAAGATCTCCTGCTGGTTACACTGGAAAGCCAGGATCTGGTATGAGAGTTCCAAGAGTTATTGCTAATTTGGAGCCTTCAGATCGTGTAGGATTTATAACTCCTAATCCTGTTGGTTCAGATCAAGCTAGATATACAGAACAATTAAGAAGTGAAATTAGATTAGCTCTTGGTGGTATTGATGATCTCAGTATTACTAACGTAACAGCAACTGAAATTAAATCAGCATATGGTCGAGTAAGTGCCACTGCTAAAAAGAAATGTTTACAGATTTATACCTATGGAATTTGTAGATGCTTCGAATTAATGATTTTTCATGAAGAACAAATTTTTAGAAAATCACTTGCTTTTTCTGTAGGTCTAAAAGTACCTGTTCCACCAGAAGATGTAGAAGATCAAAAACAAGTAGATAAATTTAGAAAACAAAAAGCAAAATACGAACAAAAATTACAAGAGGCTATTGATCTTGCAATAGATACACAAGAGATTCCAAATAATGTTGTAGGGCTTGCTCCCGATGGAGATAGGACGGTACTTTGGAGATGGATGGGTCCTGTGTATGAAGATACGGCACAGGATAAATTAAACCAATCTATCTTTACAAGAAACCTTCAAGAATTGGGGGTTGATAGTATAGAAGCACTGAAGTATTTATTTCCTTCTAAAACTGATGACGAAATTGCTGGGATGCTTTCCGGCTTTCCATTCAGAATGGTAGGAGAGGTACAAAGGGCGTATTCATCATTTATTGATCTAATAAATCAAGAGATGAGGACTCCGCACCCACAACAGCCAAACCTACCAATGGCCGCAGATCCTCGTCTTGATCTAACTCCATTTTTATACAGAACATTAGAATCATTACAGAAAGAGGTAACTTATGCAGGACGCTACCGCAGCTCAGACCCAATCAGCACCCCAAGTATCCCAGACCCCACAGACCAGCTACGTGGCTCCTCAGACAGCAGCCCAAGCACCTTCCGTAGGGACTTCCCCCCAATGGGTGGCACCGACAACAGCACAGGTGGCACCAGCACCACAAGTGCAAGCCCAGATGGGGGTTCAGGGTTACCAATCAACCCCTACAGCGTACAGCCCCCAAGTACCACAGGCGACTCCACAAGCGGAGAACCCTTACAAGGACGCATTTACGAAGGTGGTAGGGCTCCTGAGTTCACCAGTCCAATTCCCGTTCCAGGGTCAACAGTCTCCAAACACACCAGCAGTAGACCAGGGCAACTACGGATACCCACAAACAACCCAGTACAGCAATCCGGCTCAGCAGACTTATACGCCTTCGAGCAACAACAGCCAGGGGTACTCCAGCAACTCTTCCCAAGTTTCTTCGGAGATAACAGACCAGCAGCTAAGGGCAAACGGAGTAAGTGAAGCCAGCCTTGAAGTCATTAATCATTTTGGTGCTGATGCTCCAGCAGTTTTAAATAATTATGCCTGTCAGATTGAAGATTCACTAATAACAACTAATCAGCAATTAAGTGAAGCTGTAAGTCTACTAAAAGAAATGTCACAAGAGCATAAAGCTTATGAACAGATCTTGACAGACCCAGATGTATTAGCTGATTACACATGTGAGTTCTTTGGACAAAATGGACCATATCCAGTAGAAGAAGATCAGGCTGCACCTAAGCAGGCTCCCTCATTTGCAGGTCAACAGTTCCAAAATCCACAGGCTCAGGCTCAAGCACAAACTCAGGCTCCTGTAAGACCAGATATGCCTGTACCTCCAGCTCCACAGACTCCAGCTGATCCTGGTGACTTCTGGAAGGACTTCGGAGGAGCTACTGATAGAGATCCTCAGAACGCATGGAGATATTTAAATGCTGCTCAACAAAATCCTGAAGTATTCCGTCAGAAACTTCTTGTGATGGAGTAAAGCTAAAAGGGGTGGGCTTCCACCCCATTTTATTTTTTAATATGAAAAAGAAAAAAAGTACAACTGAAAAAACTGATAAATTTTTGACAGGTTTAGGAACTGCTGGTGGAGCTATTGGTTCTCCACAGTTAGTTGGTTTTGGTGGTGCTGATGTTCAAAGACAAGTTATGTCTGGAAATATAGATGAATATCAAAATATAAGAATGAGACAGGGAGATACAAGAATAGGTGAAGCACTTCCGATGCCTTCTGACTTAGACGCATCATATTTAAAATTAAATTTACCCGGATCTCCTTTACCTCAAAATGCTTTATTAGCTTCCAGTAATATCAATAGAGCTCAACAGATACAAGAAATGGTTATGTCACAAGGTCAAATGTTCTTAACACAATATTTACCTGCTGCAGGATTGAGTCAATTACCTGTAGGTCAGCCTCCATTAGAATCAAAAAAAGGTAAGAAGTAAATGGAACACAAAAAAGCTAAAAAAGCAAAAAAAATGGCAGAAGATGCTATAAGAATGATGGCTCTTGAAGAACAAATGGCTCAAATGAATCAACCTGATTTACAGCCAGAAGATGGATATATCAACCCAATGGGAAGAATAGGAACTGTACCTCCTTCTACATATTCTTTAGGAAATATGTTAAATGGAACTACAACTCAATCGGTGATAAATCCAGAAACTTAAATAAGTAGAATATTAAGTCAATTTATAATTTAACTAATGGAATTTATTTTCCAGTATACAGAGCACATTCAGTGTTCGCAATCAGCAAACCTAGCTGAAATTCAAAAATGTTTATAGATAACGATTTTCCGAAGCTGCTGGGTGCCGAGTTATATAGACCACATCCTGCGTATATCGTAGAAATGGCTTCCGAGCCAGTTGTGGTACATGACTTCACCAAGCAGCCAGGTCAGACCGTTCAATTAGATCGCTACCGCTTCTTTGGTAATCCTGGTACTAAGACCTCTAGAGAGAGGACTCAGGATCAGACTATCGGAACAGCAAACAGCAGATCTATCGTAAAGGACAAGGTACTTGTATCTCTTAGGGAATATACAGGTCCTGCTGACCCTAACAATTCAAATCTTCCTAGCACATTTAAAATTGCTAGAGAAACCCTAATGACAGCTCAGCGTTTACTTCTTGATACTGGAAACTTAAATATGTTCCATCAATCAATTGGTTCGTTGACACTGTTAGACGATTACCGTAGATGGAGAGACAGAGTATTCATTGATGAGCTATTCAAATCTGAATCTCGTGGTGCTGCATCTGATACACAGGGTGGTTACTACTATCCAAATGGTAAGACAAAATCTAACTCAACAACACTAAACTCATACTCTGCTACAGAATATGCTTCTGAGCGTTTCAAGTTTAATGTAAAGACTGACCTTCTTGAGGTAGTTAAGAGTCTAAGAAAACGTCACGTACCTGTATTCTCAGACGGATATTATCGTTGTATAGCTGACCCTTCACTAATGAAGGATCTCAGAGCAGATCAAGGCTTCCGTGAGGTAGCTAGATATCCAGGAATGGGCCAAGGTTCACCTTTAATGGGTTCAATGGCACCTAACCAAGCTATTTATGGCGGTGGTCAGTATGGACAGGCTCAGTTCGTAGCTGGTGAACCAGTTATGCCTTCTGGATTCGTATTTGAAGGAGTAAGATTCTTTGAATCTACAAACTTCCCATCTAAAACAATAACGGTCGATATTGGAGATGGAAATGGAGCTGTATCTAAGACAACTCCAGCAGGACTATTTTTTGGTCCTCAAGCTATCGGTGTTGGTATCGGTGGTCCTAACGCTCAAGTTTTAATCAATAACAATGATGACTTCTCAAGATTCATCATCCTTATATGGCAGCTATATGCTGGTTTTGCGAACTTGAATAAGGACTTCATTACCACTGCCTTCACAATTACAGAGTAATAGGAGGTATTAACTAATGGCAACTTACAAGAGTGACTCAGGAGCAATCCTTACACCCGGTAATCAGATCAACAAGCTATCCGCATTTAACCATGAGGGTGTACTTGGTTGGCCTGGAATTGAACTCTTCGAACAGGTTGGTTATGCAAAAGTAACTAACTTATCAGCTGCTCAAGCTAGTAACAAGAGTTTTAGTATCACTGTACCTTCTCCAGATAGAAGAGTAAGTGACAGGGTAAGAGATGACCGCACAAGCTTAGTGGTCAAAGCAAGTTCAGATAGACCTGCATATGTTTATGGAGCTTCTATAGCTATTGCACAAGACGTACCTTCTGGTGGTCTTCCTAGCTTCCCAGCATCTCCTATAACAGCAGATCTTGGTGGTACAACTGGTGAAATCCTACTTTTAGGACCTGATAATGCTGGAGCTCCACTTGGTGTTCCTTCATCACAATTAAATGGTTTAGCAGCTGCATCTAGTTCTATAACTGCAGCTAACTCACTATTTTCTCAGGGTTCAGCAGATACAACAACTGGAGATTTTCCAGCTTGGACATCTGTGACTAGTACAATAGCAGCGTCTGACGCAGCTAATTCCATGATGTACAAAGTAACAGCGGATACTACTTTTAAAGTGTATAACTTAAACGCTATTGCTAATACTACAATCACTGGTGATGGAGTATTCATCTCACAAGCCGATTCAGATGCAGGTAAAGCAGGTTATATCGTATGTAGAGTTAACTACTTACGCCCAGCTGCTGCTGTATCTTGGAGTGACGTTTCTTCTTTCGTGGACTTTGCTTCACAAGTAGGCGGAACAGACTCATAATCTATATCTTTATAGATTTATCAAAAGGCGAGTCTCTCGACTCGCTTTTTTATTGTCAATAAAAAATTATTAAGGTAAGCTTAATTAGAAGAAAACAATTTTAATTATGCTATATCAACACAAAGTAACTGGTGGTTTAGTTGAGAAGATATCTCAGCACGGAGATGGAATCTTCATGGTTGTGAATGCGAATGATGAAGTAGATTATGTTCATGAAGATGATTTAATTCCGCATTTAGAAGCAACTAATGAAAAAATAAAAACAGAAGAAAGATTAACTGCAGAATTAAAATCCACTGGTGATAAGAGTGCAAAACCAACTAACAAAGAAACTTTCCCTCTTGATAGACGGTTAAATATTAACACTGCCAGTGCAAGACAAATTGCGGATAGCCTACCTGGTGTAGGGTTGAAAACAGCAAGAGATATAAAAGATTTACAAACAACAATGACAGGAGAGAGATATACAAAATTAGAGCAACTTAAAGGAATCAAAAGAATTGATTGGGATGCAATATTTAAAGAGAACTTAGTGAGAGTAGACTAGTAACAGGTATATTTTACTTGTTTGAATGAAGCTCGATACCTTTTTACAATCAAAAGTACGTTGGCATTTAGGTTATAACATAACTTCCATACCAGCTGGTGACCAAGCTCGACTAGAAGAAGCACTTAATAATGTTCAAGATTCTTTTTGGGTAAGTAAAATAGTAGAGCAAATTGGTAGGTGTGATGAAGCTGAAAAAAGAACTGATATGACTGGTAGTATTAACAATAATAATATTCCAAAAAATAGAATAGAAAGTATACTTGGTGATGTTGATCGTACTGTTTCAACTTCTGATTTCAGACAAACTTTAAAAACTTGGACGGAAATTTATATTTATGAAACAGATAGACTTGCTATGCACCTCTACGTACCTAATTACCGCAATCCAGAGCAGGCTAGATATAGATTTAATAGAGAAGGTGCAGAGTTTATACAAGCCCTACCAGGACCAGCTGACGTTGCTGTAGGGACACGTTTATTTTTAGAGTCAAATCATAGGTAAAAAAACAATGGCAGTAAATCACTTTCAAGATACAATATTTTTTACTGATGCAACTCTAATTGCTCCAGGAGATGGAACATCTTTACAAGTAGCTTTAAACAATTTTTTCTCTACAAAAAGCTATACTTTTATGGTCACGGTTACTGAGATTGATACTAATGTTGTTGTTCGTCTAGATGGAAGTATTGATGGAACAAACTATGCTCCAATTATTTCAACTCAAACTATAACTTCAAATGGAACTTATGTATATAGTGTTTCAGATAGACCAGTTAAATTTATAAAAGGTGTATTTGTAAGTGAGTCTGGTGGAGATAATTCTGCAACAGTAACTTTTAATTTAGCTGCTTTATAAATGTCTGTTTTACCTAGAACAAAACTTGGTTATACATTAGGTATAAAAAGAGATAAAAATATTTATGGACAGGGAGAAAAGATTGCTAGAAACCCTTTTGAGGAAAGTAGGGGTCGTACTAGAATGGCAGGTGACAGACGAGTAGATATCTTCACCGCAGAAAGGGATTATATGAGAGCCCCAACTGTTAGAGGAGATTATCTCCCTAATCGTTTTGTAGCATCCGTACCTGTATCTAGATTGGAGAAAACTGATGGCTAAAGGAAAAATGCCTCCCCAGCTTCTTGAATATTTTAAGAACAAAAACAATAAAAAAGAAGATGGCAGTGGTGAAAAGATGTCCGATAAAGAAAAGCGTAAAGAAGCTTTAGATAAAGCTAGAGATGCTAAAAATAAAAAAGGGAAAAAAGAAGAAAAATAGGAAAAAAACCTTCCTATATAATTAAAGTAAGTTTCTTAAAAAGTAAAAGTGTCAAGTAGTAGTTCAAACAAACAACCTTTAATGGTGGATCGCCCAGCAACCGCTTCCACATTATGCACGGTTTCTTCGGGTCAGTCTTTTCTAACAAGTTTGATACCAACATCAGTTGGTGGAGCTACAAAAGTATTTGATGTTGATTCAGGATTAACAGATACTGCAATTAGTGGAGCATATATAGATGAAATATTTTTTAGGTATACAAAAAGAAGTATTCAGGCTATAGATTCTTCAGCAGTTACAGCAGGTACATACTCTGCAGATAGCACTACTTGCACAGTAACAATAGCTAATGGGCATAATTTAGAAATAGGACAAAATGTATTTTTAGATTTTTCGACATATAGTTCAGGAACTGTTCCAAAAGATGATACTTTTGAGGTAAAAAACACAACTAACTTTACTTCTACAACATTCGATGTTGACATTCCTTCGTTAAGTGGACCAATTACAGGTAATGTAAATGCATCTCTACCTACCGATTTTTGTTTTTATCTTGTAAGTACTGGAACAGTAACAAATGTAAATCAATTTTTTCCTTTATTTATAGCAAGTATAGATTCTAGTCAGCAATATTACAGTTTAACTCTAAATGAGATACTGCCTCTCATAAATCATCCTACTGTTCAGGCAGGATCTAATTTTGGATCAGGTAATAATGAAATAGCTCCAAAACAAAGAGGTTTGATGTTGAAGAGAGGACAAGCTTTGTATGTAGCTGCGAGTGGAGCCACTGCTTTAACAAATGGATTTTATTGTAATGTACAGGGCGGTTTCTATTAAACATAATGGCATTCGAAATAAGAGATTTTGGTAAATCATCAAATTTCGATTTTAATAAAAAATTTAAAAATTTTGATAATAAACCAAAAGAACCAAGTATTTATCCAAGAGGATCTGATGGCTATGAATTAGAGAGTGAAGTAAAATTTTATAATCAAGATTCTTTGTGGACTAGATGGAGAAGAGGATACGAACTATATGTAATGATGCAGACAATATTAGGATCTACTTCTAAAGAAAGAGATAAACGAGGAGATTACAGATTATTTTTTACATTTCAACAGTTTCCCGGAGTTTTTATTCCTGCAAGAATATTTACTTTTCCCTCTAAAAATAAAGAGTTAGGTGAACATGTTTGTGGAATGAGAGATACAGATGGATTCAGTTTTTATGATTTTGGATTACCAATACTTGCTGTAAGATATTTAGCACCTTCAGTAGATGCAACTTATCAACAAAGTGGAACAACTTTAATTGTAACTAAAACAGATCATGGCTTATTTCCCGGTGACGATGTTTTCTTAGATATTTCTACTGGAAATGCAATAGATGAGACTTTACAAATTGTAAGTAAAACACAGAATACATTTACTGTTACAGCGACTAATTCTCTAACAACTTCGGGTGATGTTACATATCACAATTCAACAGCAATTAATGATACAAGATGGAGATTTGTGAGAGTTCAATTAAGAACTTTACCTACAGAAGTAGCTTTTCTTACTGGTGAAAGAATGGCAGATCGAATAATTGAAAAAGATCCCGGAATTTCTTCTACATATACAAGGTCAGGTTCAGAGGTAATTGTAACTTGTAGTTCAGTACATGGATTATCAACAGGTAATAAAGTGTTTTTAGATGTTAGTACTGGTAATGTTTCTTCTGGAAGATATACAATAGAAGTCACATCAAGTACTGAGTTTAAAGTTACTACAATAACAAGCGGAACCACTTCAGGAAATCTTACTTTAAGTAGATTACTAAGAGGATTTAGGTATGACGATTATGTAGGATATACAGTTACAGGATCTGATGCAAATACTAATGAAATTATTTTTCAAAAGAAAGATAGTTATGGAGCAAAAACTGTAGATACAATTGCTAAAACAACAGTACCAGCTCATAGAGGTTTTGCAGTAGGTAGATTTTTAACAACAGAATTAAGATGGAATTGTTCGTGTCAGGATTTTTCTAGAAGAGACAGTTATGATTTATTTAAAAGATCAAATAATTCAAGATTTCCTGTTACTCCTATAAGAGATACAAAACCCGGAAATGTTTTACAGCCAGATGGAACTCTGAGTGATGAAAGAGACATACCTGGTACTTTTAGAGATTTAGGTTATGTAACTATAAATAATTTTTATGAACTACCAGAATATGAAGATGAAAAAGAAAATTCTTTTCAAAATTTACAATATTATCAGCTTCGTTGGTGTAAACATATTTACGCAGCTATGTGGTCGTTAGTTCATGATGAAGGTAATGAGCCATTAAAATTAGCAGCAAAATATTCTCAATCAGGAGTAAATATAACTGTAAACTTCGAAGAACATAATTTAAATAAAAACGATAAAATCCAATTAAATTTTACAAGTGGAAATGCTATTTCTGGAGAATACACAATAACTGATGTACCTGACCCAAATAGTTTCGTTGTTATTTATCCATTTGATGAAACAACAAGTGGTTATGTAACTGTTGAAAATTTAAAAAAACATGAATATGTAGGAGCATGGTTATTAGAACCTAGTGATAAACCTGTAGGCAAAGGTCTTGAATCGTGGGAAAGAAATTGGAGAAAAGAACAAGAAAAACTTAAAGAATCTGCAGAGATATTTGCTCTATATAATCGTTCAACAAAATGGGAAGGAAATAAAGAAATTATTGGTAACTTTAACAATAAACAAAAAGTAGCTAATTTTGATCCATCTGTTGTAGCTATGACATTAACAGATAGTTTGAAAAGAGATTCACAAGGAGAATTAGATAGATCTGGAAAATCTTTAAATACAACAAATAGAATGATTGCAATGGTAAATAAATTATTTAATAAATCTCCAACTGTTTTAGATGATGTAAAGTTTGGAATTATAAACAAACCTCTTATTGAATTCACTGATATTTTTGAATCAGGATTAATTAATTCAGGTGATTATATAAATGGTGAGTTTGTTGATTCTTCTGAGAACACAAGTAATCTTGATGCAAGTACTTATAATCCAGATACTAATCAGGATACAGTAGTAGATGCAGGATTATATGTAAATGTAGAGAGCTAATTATGGCAGTACAAATTCAAACAAGAAGATCAAGCACAGCTCATGACAGACCTTTCCCTACAAGATTAGGAACTGGTGAGTTAGCTTTAAATAATAATGATGTAAGCCCTGGATTATTTTTCGCTGATAATACAGCCTCACCAAGTACAGGATTAATAAAAGTAGGTCCTGTGCATATTGGTAATACTGCACCAAATAGTTCTGCAACTGGATTCACATCATCAAGCAAGGGTGAGACTTGGCTAGATACAGCAAGCACTCATATTTTTAAAATTTTTGATGGAACGTCATTTCAATCTGTAAAAGCAGTAGCATCAGTATCTTCTGGACAACCTGCTAATCCAGTTGATGGACAATTACATTGGGATACATCTGGTGGTGGTAGTGGGGTATTAAAAATATATCTATCTTCCAGTTCTGCTTGGGTTAATGTCTAATTTGTGTGATTTAACAGATGATCTAAAATTCTATCTAATTTAGTATGTACACCTTGCATTTCTCTTAAAAAATCTTCTTTTAAAACATAATCGTGAATTACACTGTTTTTTAAATCATCTACTTCTCGTTGAATTTTATCAAATTTTCTATCTAATTTTTTATTGAAATTACCCAAAGCCCTTGATATACCAGCAAAAGCTCCAATACTTCCTGAAATAATAGCAGCTATGACTTGAGGTTCCATACTTTTATTATAATGGTAGGCACAGTTTAAAATAGATAATTATATATAATTAACATGGCAACAGGATACGAACCAAATATACAAGGAGCTATCTCTGTATTAAGAGACTTGATGGTAGCTAATAGTGTGAATATGACTCGTGAACCATACGATCCTAATTACAGAGGATTAGTGGATGCAGTTATTGATTTGAAAGAAGGGTTTACAACATTTGCTCCTGCCAAAGTTACTTTTAATGCTATTGCTTTTGAGGATATAACGGAAGGTGATGCTTTATATATGAGAACAAGTGATGGTCAAGTAGGAAAAGCTAGTGCTGCAGACGGAAGTATAGAAAATGCATTTGTAATTGGATTTGCAAACATTTCTGGTTTAGCAAATGAAACTATACAAGTTGTTGTAGCTGGTTTGAAAGAGATTTCAGGTTTAAATGCAGGGGATTTATTCTTTTTATCTCCTACAACAGCTGGTGCAATAACTGTAACTCCTCCTTCATCCGCAGGTCAAGCAGTCGTAAGAATAGGTGAAGCTGCAAGTACAACTCTATTGTCTATTCAAATTGAACCTCCAGTGAAATTAAGCTAATGTCTTATCAACCTTATCCCCCTAATGCTCAAGGTTTTACTGAGTCATTAATAGATTTAAAAACAAATTATCCAGGACAAATAACTAATAAAGTAAACGGATTTGAAGCTGAGGCTTTTGAAAATGTAGTTCAAGGTGATGCTGTTTTTTCAAGAGCTAGTGATGGAAAATTAGGAAAAGCAATAGCAAATGATACCCAAGATAAAGCAAGAGTAGTTGGTTTTGTGGAAACAACTACGTCTGCAGGTAATCTAGTCCGCTGTATTGTAGAAGGTGTTACTCCAATAACAGGATTAGAGTCTGGTAAAAAATATTTTTTATCAGCTAATTCTGCAGGATCAATAACAAAAAATCCTCCAGTAAACTCAGGACATTATGTTACAAGAGTAGGACAAGCTGCTACTACTGCTTCATTAATAGTAAAGACAGAACCACCTGTTGAGTTAAGTTAACAATTTAGTGGGATTAAAATAAATATAAATAAGTTCTTTTGAACGAGAATCTAATCTAGATATAAGATGGCAACTAGAAAATCATTAGTGCTTGTTTCAGGGCTTTTTGAGGAGTTAGATTCATCTTCTGATAAATTAGATTTTGCTGGTAATACAACTGCAGATTTAACTGAAAATACTAATCTTTATTACACTGATGCAAGATCAAGGGCTGCCGTATCTGTAACTGATTCTGGGGGTGATGGTAGTCTTTTATATAACAGTTCAACAGGAGTAATTACATATACAGGACCTTCAGCATCTGAAGTAAGAGCTCATATTAGTGTGGCATCTGGTTCAGGCTTAACTTTTTCTGGTGGTGAGATCGGGACATCTGCTATACCAAATTCCCAATTAGCAAATTCATCTTTGACAGTTGGAAGTACTTCTATTAATTTAGGAGCTACTGCAACAACGATTGCAGGTTTATCTGCTCTTACTTCCACCACTTTGACTGCAACAACTTTAATTTCTGGAGTAGCAGACGCAGCAAACGCTATATCTATAGCTGGGGGAAATATAACTTTTGAAGGGTCAAGTGCTGATACTGACGAAATAATATTAACAGCAGCTGATGCATCAGGTGGAGACAAAACAATTACTCTTCCTAACACAACTGGAACCGTTGCATTAACTAGTGATATTGTCTATCCAGTCACTTTGACAAATTCTGTTACGTTAACAAATAAAACATTAGCTCTCGGCTCTAACACAATATCTGGTACAACCGCAGAATTTAATACTGCATTGACTGACGGTTCGTTTGCTACACTAGCTGGTTCTGAAACTTTAACAAATAAAAGCCTTACTGCTCCAACTTTAACTGGGTCTTCTACTTCTGCTGGTAGCATAATTTTTAAAGAAGATACAGATAATGGAACTAATTCAGCAACATTATTAGGACCTGCTTCCACAGCTGATGTGATAATAACATTACCAGCCGAAACAGGTACTGTGTTAACAACTGCCTCTTCAATTGCTAATAGTAATCTTGCAAATAGCACAATAACTATAGGAAGTTCTTCTGTTGCATTAGGATCTAGTCAAACTACATTTACTGGATTAGCTTCTATTACTTCAACTGCTGTAGTAACAAATGATAGTGGATTTAGAGTTAGAAATAACAGCGACAATACAAAAATAGTTGCACTTGATTGTTCTGGAATTACAGGAAGTACAACAAGGACATTAACAATACCTGATCAGGATGGAACAATTGCTTTAGTTGGGGGTGGATCAACTGAGTTTGCAGATGATGTTTTCAGAGTTACTGACAATGGTGATTCAAGCAAAAAATTAGCTTTTGAATGTTCTGGGATTACAGGTAGTACAACAAGAACCATGACTGTCCCTGACAGTGATGGGACAATAAGTACGGAGAGTTTTGCTACCGCAATAGCAGTAGCGTTAGGATAGTATTATGGCAACTCAAGTTCAATTTAGAAGAGGAACAACAGCTGAGCACAACAATTTTAGAGGTGCTGATGGAGAAGTAACTGTAGATACTTCTATAAAAACTGTTGTAGTACATGACGCAGTAACAGTAGGTGGATTCCCTTTATTAAGACAAGATGCTTCTAATTCTCAATTAGAAAGAGGTTCTTCTACTAATTGTGCTTTAAAATTTGCTGGAGATTTTGACACAGGGATTATAAGTCCGGCTTCTGACGAGTTAGCTTTAGTTACTGGTGGGTCTAGTCGTCTTACAATAGATTCTAATGGAGCTGCGACCTTTACAGGTAATGTCCAAATTAATGGACAATTATCAATTACTGGTAATGTAAACTCTGAGGAAAACTTAGCACTAATTATTGCTTTAGGATAATATGGCAAACACCTTCAAAGTTGATACGAAATCAAGTTGTGTAACTGATGCACATAGCAGCACTAATGCAAATGTTTTAACAGCCGGTAGCTCTGCAACATTAGTTCTTTTGAGTATATTAGTTTCCAATAAAACAGCATCTAGTGCTGATGTAGATGTTTTTTTAGTTACTAATACAGGAGATGATGTATTTCTTTTAAGAAATGCCCCAGTTCCAGCTGGATCTTCTCTTGAATTAATTAGTGGATCAAAAGTTATTATGGAATCTAATGATGTTTTGAGAATAAGAACTGATACTGCAAGCACTCTTGATGTAGCTGTAAGTTACTTAGAACAGACTTAAAATGGGATTATCAGTTAATAATGATCTTGTAACTTTATCAAATAATTTTGAAAGTCTTAAAGCAAAAGTTGAGGCTATCGAAATTATAGTTTATGGTGAAAAAGTTTTAGAACTAGATGATTCTTCTTGGGAAAATATTAGAAAAAAACGAGATTATATTTTAAAATCTACAGACTGGACTGTCACTCCAGGTTGTTCTGTTGATCAGGCTCAGTGGTCTGCTTACCGACAAAACCTTAGAGATATACCTCAAACATATACTGTAATTAATGACGTAGTTTGGCCTACTCAGCCATCTAAATTAGGACCTAATAGTTAGAAAGTCTCCATATTTACTAAGCTTAAAATGATTAAAGAAATTAAGAAGAATTCTGGATTAATCTGCTATGCCATATATTGGAAATAATATTCGTTCTGCTGATGATTACAGATTAATTGATGATGTAAGCAGTAGTTTTAACGGAAGCACTACGAGTTTTCCTTTACAAGTTTCAGGAGTTTCACCTGCACCTTTTCCAAAATCACCACAACAAGTCCTAATATCTGTAAACGGTGTTATTCAGGAACCTGATCCTACTGGAACTGCAGGATTTAATATTGTAGGAAATAATATAGTTTTTAGTTCAGCTCCAGCGAATGGACAAGCATTTTTTGGAATAATATATGCAACAGCTGATTACATAAATGCAGGAGGAACATTTCCTGCTGGTTCGAGTAATCTTCCTTCTATAACTTTTTCTGCAGATACAGATACAGGATTATATAGAAAGGCATCTGGTACTGTTGGATTTGTTTCAGACGGTACTGAGGTAGGAAGTTTTGATAGTAATGGAATAAATAGTAGTGCACTGAATATAACAGGTACTGTCAGCAGTAATGCAATGAGTGTAACAGGCACCGTTACTGCAAATGCTTTTTCAGGAGATGGATCGTCCTTAACGAATTTACCATCATCAGGAGGTACAGTTGGTCCAGGAACTGAAAAGTTATTTGTTGAAGCAGAAAACCAAATGGATGCCAGTTTTGCGACACAACAAAATTTTAATTATGTAGCAGCAAGTCCTATGACTATTGCTTCAGGGGCTGTTCTTACAGTGAGTGCAAACTCTACCATGACGTTTGTCTAACAACTTTCTTATTTAAAAATCATGTCAAAAGTTATTGTTGATGAAATCCAAACTGATACCACGAATGGGAATGTAAGAGTCATTCCTAATGGTACTGGAGCATTAGAGGTAAAAGGTGCTGGTGGTGATGATGCAATGCTTCAATTAAACTGCTCTGCCCAATCACATGGTGTAAAGATAAAATCCCCTGCTCATAGTGCTGGACAATCTTATACAATGATTTTGCCTGATAATAACGTAACAGCAGACAAAGTTTTAAAAGTAAAAAGTATTACAGGTAGTGGAGCAACAGCAATCGGGCAGTTAGAGTTTGGTGATGCTGGGGATCTTTCTGGGTTACTTAAAGAAGGTGTGAAAATAACTGCTGGTAAATTAAGTGATAATTTAAATATTGATTTAGCAGATGGAATGGTTCATTATTTTACAACTCAAGAAACAACTACATCTACACCTAATATTAGATTCAGCAGTTCCGCTACTCTCGACTCTAATATGAGTGTTGGAGAAGCTATATCAGTAACGCTTATCACAACTGCTGCAGCTGCTGCTTATTCTGCACAACTAACAATTGATGGTGCTGCGGTTACAGAGAATTGGGTTGGAGGGTCTGCTCCTTCGGATGGAGGTTCAAGTGGTGTTGATATTCACGCTTACACAATTATTAAAACAGGATCAGCAACTTTTACTGTAATTGCAAATCAAAGTAAAACATCATAATTCAAAATGAAATTTGAGCATTCATTATATCAAAAGCCTTTGTCAATGACTGGGTTTGGTGGTGGTGCTACCTCACTTTCTGTTGCTGGTGCTGCTGGTGGTAATCCATTTGATAACATGAGTAATTTTCCTGGTGCAACTAGAGTTGGTACTACTAATGTAATTTATTACTCTAGTGCTGGAACTACATACTCATTTACAGATCCCAATGGAGGGGCATCAACATTCAGATTTACAGCGGTTGGTGGAGGTGGGTCATCAAATGGAGATGCTGGTGGTTGGTATGGAGTAATTGGCGGTGGCGGTGGCGGTGCTGCTAGAGGAGAAATACAGACTTCTCAAACATTAAATATCAATGTTGGTTATGGTGGGGGTAGTCCAGCTCAGGGAGGTCTTACCGGAACTGCCGGTAATAATTCTACCTATGTCAGTGATAGTGTAACTGGACAGTTTAATAATTATGATCGTGTACGTGGAAGAGGTGGAGTTTCATATGTATCAAATGCAACATCAGGTACTTGGTTAATTTATGGTACAGGCGGAATGCCAGGGCTATATGGATATCCCCCAACTGCTCAGGGAGATTTACAAAGTGCACACTCCACTGGATATGGAGTTCGTAATGGTGGAAGAGGATTTTGGGAGAATGGTGGATATGGAACCATTGCTTCTGGCGGAGGTGTTACTGTAAATAATGGATCTACTGAAGCTGGTGGAACTGGTGGATGTGCTGCTCATAAAGATAGTGGTAGTTTAAGTTATACAAGACATCCTCTTGATTTGTATAATACATACTCAAGTCATGCCAGTTTTATAGCTACTGCTGGTCAAAATACTACATATGCTGGACCAGGAGGAGGGGGTGGTTCAGATTATGAAGAAAGTTATGAAAATGCAAGTCAAGTCAACACTAATGTAGCTGGTGCTGCAGGTGGAACTGCCTCTGGATTAAACACATTATTATCTGGGTCTGGGTTATCAAGTGCAGGTGGTAATGGTGCTAATTCAGGATCAAATGGGACTCAGGCAACTAGAGGTACAGTTGGAGGTGGTAGTGGAGGAAACTCTAGACACAATGCTAATAGTACTTGGGATGATAATTTTGTTGAAGGAAATGGAATCATAATTGTAGAATATCTTGGATAAAATTAGACAATTTAAACTAGATATTATAAGAAAATTATTTTTTTAGATATGTCAACAATAAAGGTAGATGATATACAATCTAGGCAAAGTACAGATGATGCAATATCACTTGCGTCTGATTCTTCTGTTTCTCTAAAACACTCAGCATCCGCTAAATTAACTACGACAGCTACAGGCGTAAGTATTACTGGAGCGTGTTCTGCAACATCAGTTACAGCTACATCAGTTGAAGATTCAAAAGGAAATTTACGTTCTATTCCAAATAGAAATGAATCCTCAGCTTATACACTTGTAGCTGCTGATGCTGGTAAATGTATAACAGCTGATGATGGTGTGACTGTACCAGCCAACGTGTTTGCTGCTGGCGATTTAGTAACAATTATCAATAATGCAGGTTCAGACAAAACAATAACCCAAGGATCAGGATTAACAATGAGAGATACAGGTAATGATGGTGCTACTGGAAACGTATCTGTAAAAACATATTCAATGTCTACACTTCTTTTTATAAGTACAACTCTTTGTTATTTTTCAACCACTAATAAAGCATAAAATTTTAAGTTATGCCGAGTTCACAAATTTTATTAGCAACAACTAAATCTTCAGGCGTTGATCCAGTTGTTCCCTTTAACCTTACATTAAATGGACTATATACTTCAAACCCTAGGCTTGGAGACACTACTTCAGAGCAAAGTACTTGGTGGGGCACTCAAACTTATGATGCTGTTTTTGCTTCGAACATTGGACAGCAATCATATCAGGGATTTTATGCATTTACAGCAGGAAAAAATGCTACATTGACCGCAACTTTGGGAGGTGCATCAGGGTGGGCTTATACTAGAGGTAGATCAATAACTGCAACTTTTTCTATATCTGTAGGTGATCGAATTGTATTTTTTGCTGGCAAGTCTGGTAACACTGGAACAAACGCTAATCAAGGAGGAGCTGGAGGAGCAAGTTGTTTAATGAAATATGGTAGTTCACTTTCTAGTGATGCCGATTATGTAAATGGTTTTGTTCCTTTAATAATTGCAGCAGGAGGTGGAGGTGGAGATGTAGCTAATGGTTCACAAGCTAACGAATTAGCTTCCGCTGCACCACCATTATCAACTACGACAAGTAACACTGCTACTCAAATTATGGCTGTAAGAAACAATTTTTATCCAAGTGCAAATTTAGTTGCTAAACAGGGCGGTGCTGGAAGAGATGATAATGCTGGTGGGGGGTATATGGCACATACTGGAGGTAATGGCTGGGCAGGTCCATCTAGACATCACTTGACAGGAAATGCCACTGACATAAATCTTTCTGGCATAAGTTACCCAGCTGTAGGTATAGCTTATGGTGCAAAGGGAAATATTAAATTAGATGCTACTAGTGGCGATGGTGGTTTTGGTGGTGGTGGATCAGATTATGGGAACAATAGTTATGGTTCTGGTGGTGGAGGATATTATGGTGGCAATGAAAGTGTAGGAGCTAATAGTATACTAAACAATGCTTACACTGCGTATACTTATTATGATGCTGCTGGTAATCAACACCAAACAGAAGGCGACATGAGACATGGTTCTTTATCTTTTGTACATAGTAGTGGAAGTAGTGTAACTGACAATGGACTCTATGGTGCTGGTTCTAATTATGGTGTCTCTACACTCTCTGGGCAACAACAAGGTAGAGTTTATTTATCATTTACATAGATATAAAATTAGCTATTTTAAACTAGATATAATACAAGTTAATTAGTATTTATATGTCAACAGTAAAAGTCGAAGAAATACAACATCCATCTAACTCTAATAATGCAGTATCTATTGCATCAGATTCAAGTGTTAGTCTTAAACATAGTGGATCTGCAAAGTTGGCAACTACATCAACAGGTGTAAGTATTACTGGAACATGTACTGCAACATCATTTAGTGGAGATGGTTCGGCATTGTCCCCTGCTCCAGCAGATGCAACAAAAATGCCATTAGCAGGCGGTACGTTTACAGGTTCAGTTACTTTTGAAGATGCTATAAATGAAACCGTATATGCTATCACTGATGCTGCATCTGTAGCCCTAGATCCTGATAATGGAATGGTGCAGACATGGACATTAGGAGCAAATAGAACTGCAACTGATAGTTTAACTACAGGTCAATCTATGCTTCTTATAGTCACTGCAACTGCATCTGCCTATACTTTGACTTGGCCTACTATGAAGTGGAACGGTGGGTCTGCTCCTACACTTGGCGGTGCTAACGCTACAGCAATAGAATTATTTAAAGTAGGTAGTCAATTATATGGAGCTTCAGTTGGAGATCTTTCATGACATTATCGCACCAACTTCGTGCTGCTGCTGGTAATAGTGGAGGAGGAGCTGCAACTCCTGTATTTCACTATGATTTCGGTGATACTTCTTCTTGGGATGGAAGTAGTACCACAATAAACGATTTATCTGGTAATGGAAATAATACTTCTTTTAGTAATACAAATGGTCTATCGAGAAGTCCTATTGGTTCTGCTTTTACCCTTTTATCAAGTACTGATTATTGTGTTAATAGAGGTACTTATACCACGCCCTCTGGTGTTGGAAACAGTGTAGGAACAGGAGATTACGCAATTCAATTTGTGTGGAATGTTTATCTACGCCCTCATGGAGCTAATTATTATTATTCCACTCAACAAATGCGTCTTTTGAACAATAGTAGTGGAAGTCCTGGATTTAGTTGGCTTGAAGGTGGTCTACTGTGGATTACTGGTGTATCTGGTAATTCCTATACTCCTGCATTCCCTACTGCTCACAATGCAGCTAGTAATGCTTCTCCTGCACATACAGTAAATGCACCTTATCCTTCAACACCAGCGACATATACTTCAGGGTCACCACATAGAAATTCATCTCCTTATTATGGTTATTTTGGTTGGGAACATGTAATTATCACAAGAAGATCAGGAACTTTATATGTTTATAAAAATGGCACTCAAACCGCAAGTTATGTTAATAATGATAATTATACTACTTTTGGAGGGGCTACGGTTTTAGGTACTGGTGGGTTTACTGCTGCTAATTATTGTGGATATAACAATTGGTTTTTAGGAGGATTAGCAATACACAAATTCTTTGATGTAGGATTAACTGATGCACAAGTAACGGCTATTTTCGATTCAGAAAAATCTCGTTTCAGTTTATAACAGTTAAAATATTATTATGGAATACGCAATCATTGAAAATACAGCTGGTGGTACACCTACTGTAAAAAGCACTGGAAGTATTCAAGAGTTATTTCCTAATACAAGTTTCACCGCCTCTGGGCCTAATGCAAATTTTTTAGCAGAAAATAGTGTTGTTGAATTTGTAAAAACTCTAAGTTATACTTCACCGACACAAAAATTGGTTCCAGTAGAACCTTATATAGATAGTAGTAAAGTTTACAATGTCAAAGTAGAATCTACTACTACAGATGAACAAGCTGCTCTTACTAACACCCAATGGCAACTTGTAAGAACAGAAAGAAATGTTTTATTAGAACGAACAGATTGGAGAGCTGGTAGTGATTTAACTATTTCGGACGAATGGAAGACCTATCGCCAAGCTCTTAGAGATGTTCCTACACAATCTGATCCATTCAACATTACTTGGCCTACAGAACCAGTGGCATAAAATTAGCCATTTTAAACTAGATATAAAGTAATAGAAAATTTAGATGGCATACATAGGGACAGAACCTAATTTCCTAAATCAGAATAGGGAGGTTGATGATATAAGCGGTAGTTTTAACGGAAGTACTACGACTTTTAACTTACAAGTTTCTGGTCAGAATGTAAATCCAGAAAGTGTAAATAATATTTTAGTTTCTGTTGGTGGTGTATTACAAAATCCAGGAACGGATTATACGATTAATGCAGCCACTATAGTTTTTGCAACAGCTCCAGCTAGTGGATTAGATTTTTGGGGATTGATATTAGGTGAATTAGTCAATATTGGATCTGTATCTGATGGAACAATAACAACGTCAAAAATTCTTGATGATGCTGTGACTGCTGGTAAATTAGCAGACACGTCAGTTACTGCTGGTAGTTATACAAATGCAAGTATTACAGTTGATGCACAGGGAAGACTCACAGCAGCCTCTTCTGGCTCTGGAGGAGGAATAACTGTACAAGATGAAGGTAGTGCGTTATCTACAGCTGCAACTACTCTAGATTTTGTTGGTGCTGGTGTCACTGCATCTGGTACTGGTGCGTCTAAAACAATTACAATTCCAGGTGGAGGAATTTCAGGTATCGATGTACAGGATGAAGGTAGTGCGTTATCTACAGCTGCGACTACTCTAGATTTTGTTGGTGCTGGTGTCACTGCTTCTGGTACTGGAGCTTCTAAAACAATTACTGTACCGGGCGGTGGTGGTGGTATGGAATTGATAAGTGCAACAGAAGTGACAAACAGTGCTACTACAGTAGATTTAACGGGGTTTTCAACTAATACTATGTATCAAATAGTTGGGATGTTAGATATGAATTATGGTGGGCTAACAAGTACTACTGGAAATGCTTCATATTCCACAACATTATATATGCAAGGTTATATAGGTAGTAGTCGGCAAACTGGTTCAGTCCATGCCATGAAATATTCCTACGGTAATAGTACTTGGGCTAATTCAAGCGAATCTTCTTGGAAATGGTATGCCGATAGTAATTATAGGTACATGATTTTTTATCTTGATTTTTCTACATACTCACCTTCTGGTTTACATGGACGTGGTTATTACATAGGTCAAAACAGATCTCCTAACAATTTGGCTACTGGTACTATGTATACTAGTATTAGTGAAACAGAAGTTTGGTTTCAGTATATGCCATCAGTATTTACTTCTAACCTTTCAGGATTAAGGTTTTTCAACAGTCAAGGATCTTCGTTCCAAAATAGTAAATTCTTACTTTACAAATACAAGGAGAGTTAAATGAACAAGTATGTAAACGGTGTATTAGTTGAAATGACTGATGCAGAAATCGCAGAATTTAATGCGAGTCTACCAACAGATGCTGAACGTCTTGCAGAATCATGGCTACAGGTAAGAAACTATAGAAATCGTTTATTGTTAGAGACAGATTGGGTAGCAGCAAGAGCATCTGAAACAGGAGTTGCTGTAAGTGACGATTGGAAAACCTATCGCCAAGCTCTTAGAGATGTCCCAACACAATCCGATCCAAATAATATTACATGGCCTACAAAGCCTAGTTAAAACGAGATAGTTATTAGCAACTTGCAGTAATTAGATCAATTTAGTAAAATTTAAATAAATACTAAAAAAATGCAGAAAATTTTTAATGCAATAGCTGTTGCTTCAGGAGTACTCTCTTTAACAGTTGTAGGTAGTGGTTTGTTTGTTTACATCAATAAAGATGCAATAATAAACACTATAAAAGAAAAAGCTATGGAATCAATTACAGGTAATCTAGGGGGTGCTTTAGGAGACTCTCTTCCTATACCTGATGTTACTGGTCCAGTAGTACCTAAACTTCCTTCAACTAATTTTTAAAATTGTCTGATATTCCAGAAATTTTAATAAATACTGTAGTTATTCCTAAACTTGATAATTATTATTTTTCTACTGTACAATCATTACCGCAGAGTCCTCCAGTAACTTTACAGATTGGTAATCCAATCATAGATTTGCCAGGCTGTGTTAAATTTAATGATTTAAACAAAAAATCAAAAAATTTAGTAGATGAGGATGAGAGAGGTAATGTAGTTTTATGTGATGCTGGATCTCCTACTTATGAAGCAATAGATTACCAGCCAGAAGAATTAATTTATGTTGAAGATGCTGTAGTTCCTAATGTACGAACTGCACCAAGAAAAGAACAAGAACAAGAAGAAGAAAAAAATAATGAAAGTGAATTAGGAACCCCTGATCCAAAATTAGATAATGTACCAAAAGATAATCAGAAAGAATGCCCAGCTCCAAATCAACCAAGAGTTGGAGATTTAACACGTAGTGGAGATGAGATAGTTGTAGGTCATGAATTACAAGGAAATATTTGTGTAATTTTGTATGAACCAAGTTCTAGTCTTGAAAAACTACTTCCAAATACATCACAAGTAAGCACTACAGCTGCAATCGCAGTCGTAGCAACGGCTTCGGCAGCTGCAACACCTATCTTATTAAAATTAATAAAGCCCTTAATAAAGCAACTTATAAAGAGAATTAAAGGTTTATTAGGAAAAAAAGATAGAGAAAAATTTAAAGGATTGCAAAGAAAAAAGAAACTTATTTCGGAATCGAATGAAGATGATTAGGAACAACACCATGAGGATTTGCAACTACAATATCGGCACAGATTTGAGCTGAAGGGCTAGTTTTTGCAAACGTCACTCCCAACCGTTTTTGCTCGGCACAGTGCTTCAATCTTGCCATCTCAAAGTCTAATCTTTTATTAGCTAATATTTGTTTATTTATTTGATTCTGACTGCTGGAAGCACGTAGACAATTTTCATTGTGTCTTTTATCAAGAGGTATAGTTATATTCATACTGATACCCCATCCAATATTGTGATTTGTTTTTTGACCTGTTCTTACAGGTTTTTGATAAAGAACAGCCCCAGGATTGTCTAATATGCCATCATTATCGACATCTGAATTGTCGTACACATTATCAAGCCATTCAGATTCGTAAGGTTCTTTCCATGAATCCTGCAATGTAGCAAATGGAGTAATTGAAAGAGTAGATCCTTGACAGGAAACCCCACCTCCGTAAGTATTAGTTAGGTACGGTCCCGATAGATTTTGTACCGCCAAATTTGAGACTGACCCCGAAGAATTCGCAATCGGGTTTGCAGTAGCTGAAACCCCTCCCACCTCGTTTGCATATATAGGAGTACTAAATATATTTAAAGCTAAAAGTAAATATTTTACTGACTGAAGGTTGAAGTTGTATCTGTTACAGATTTTATGTCGGTAGTCCTCTGGATTATGGTCTGTGACTTCAACCCTGGCTGGCTCAGTGTAGTTGTCATCTGCCAAGGTTTTGTCTCGTCTATGATCGAGAAGTTTGGCATATTTGAGGAATCTAAATTTGTCCACGTTGAATTAACTCCATTTAGCGTTTGAGTAACACTTTTGGCTGGAGGAACCAAACTACTACTATCTGTCTTTATATTATTGCCAGTTACGGTATATTGCCAGCCTGTTTGATAATCAATTACATTTATTGTCTCAGTCACTTTTGAAGTAGTCTCAGTATGAGACTGGAGTACACCTGTATTAAAGTTTGGAACTACTGGTACTGCCTTCGCAGTCGTGCTCATCAGACTTAGAAAGATTACAGGTATTATTTTTCTCATCTGTCTCATCATCTTCTTTTTCTTTTATTGCAAAGGCATGATCCTTTAGTCTCATTTTATTGAAATTTCGCTTACAAATTGACCTGTCGCAACTGTACCTGCTCCTCCGGCTGTTAGAGCTATTGTTGAAGATGAATCAATTGTACCTGCTAATGTTCCTGCAACCCCTGCTGCAGTTGAAGTTTGATCGGAATAAGCAACCACGGCACCTGTACTTGGAGCACTTGTGGATATAGCATCTGCTTGTGTAAATGATTGAGTGAAACTCCAAGATTCACCTGCTGTGGCCTGTACTGCTGAAAGTGTAGGTATTGAACCAACTCCTGAAGCTATTGTCAATGAGCCAATTGAGTTAGTAGCTGAACCACCTTCAGGTGTATACTGAGTAGTTACGTTGTTTCCAGAAACACTATAACTATTTCCGATTCGGGATACTTGAGTGGCAGCAGCATTTACTTGTAGCTGTACACTGCTAGATAATTTATGAGTGATATCTGCTCTGGCTGCTGGGGCAAATATCAATATCAACAAAGGGAATAATTTCCGCATTTTTAGTACCTTTTAATTACTATACATAAGTTTACATGAAGGTAGACTTAGTATGTATTGAGATTATAAAATGACTGAAAATTCAAAAGAGTCTCCTAAGACACAAGAGAAAAAAAATGTTTTCTCAAAAATCAAAGAAAGCATTGATGACAAAGAAGAGCAACTTGCTATTGTAGGTGGTTTTGTTCGGTTAGGAGTTTTAGTTTGGAGTGGTTTTATTTTGACTCTTAACTATATAACAATTCCAGGATGGGAACAAAACAAGATCGATCCAACTTTTATCGCAAGTGTTTTTACAGGAACCCTAAGTACTTGGGGCGTTGCTACAGCTAAGAAAAGAGGCGATGGAACTATGAAGATGGATAAAAATAATGCTGCAAATGGTGTTTCAAGTTTAAGTAAAGTTGACCTTGAAAAGTTAATAGAGAAAGCATCTCAAACTGCTCCTACTCAGATCTTGCGTATCGAACAGGCTCCGATTAAAATAGTGACAGAGACTAGTCCTAAGAAAAATGTATAGCAGACCAAGTAAAAATTGGGGAATAATAGCTTTAGTATCTATCTTAGGGGTATCTAATATTTCTCTGATGAGTACTTTAGTTACTAATAAATTTAAAAGTCCATATCCTAATGTTAATTTTCCAGTAGGTCCGTATACTTCTTACAGTATTGTTGCATCTGAAGAAGGATATAGTATCAGATATAAAGCAAACGATCCAAAAGTTTTAAACCGAGTTAAGTTACTTACTGAGCCAAAAGGATTATTTGGTAATAAAGAGTCAAAATTAAGTTTGAGAGAAACTTATACAATGCAACGTGAATTAGGTAAAGATGGAGTAGAGGGAACCGTAATGACTGAGAAAGACATTGCTTGCATAAAAGTAGAAGGTAGTGGAAACGCTACAGGAAAAGTCGTAGGAGCCTCTGTAGGAGTTAAAGCTGCACCTGCATTTAGTAACATACCAATCGTTGGATGGCTTGCTGCAGGCTTTGTAACTATGTTTGCACAGGACAAAGGATCAGAGATAGGTGGACAGATAGCAAGAGACTACAATGATTGTTAATAGATAATTCTAGGGTTATACTCAAAGTAGTTACATACTAAAAATGTCTTGCGGAGTATCATTAGAAAATCTTAAAAATTTTGATAAGCAAATAGATGAGCAGGCTTCGACATTATCAAAACAAATACAGCAATTAGAATCTCAACTTATAACAGCTAAAAATTCTTATTTAAAAGTTTTAGGTGCTAAAGAAATTATAGAAATACAGATTAAAGAAGCAGAATCTGTTGAGAGCACTCCAGTATTAGTTCCAGAGGCAAGTGGTGATTAAGATGTTAAAGGAGATGAATAGAGACAGATATAAAGCCTTACAATTACTAGCAGATCATTTACGCACTCCGTCAAAAGATTTATCTCTTAATGCAATTTTTAATGATGTAAAGGATGAAGATCTTAAATGGGTGACAGAAAAAATTCATTATTATTTATTAAGACTTCTTGAAGAAGCAGACTATGAAAAAGAAGAGGATGTAGAGCTAGTTTCATTATTGGATTAACCACTACATTTGTGTAAGTTTATGCAGCATAAAGTTTCTACAAGGTTGCAAGGTACATGTGATTCACTGCGAGCAAGATTTACTAGCAAATTTAATTGAACTCTCTCCAAAAAATGCTCGCCATAAATTTCGACAATGTATATTTCAATCTTGGGATTGGAAATGTGCTTATTGTGATAAAGAATTAAACAAAGATACTGCGACGATTGACCATATACTTCCAAAATTCAAAGGTGGACATAATGTTAAAACTAATATGATTTGTTCCTGTTCTAAATGTAATAGATTAAAAGGATCAAATCTTTTAGAAGATTGGTACAATCCTGAATTTAAATTTTTTCAAAAGGAGAGACTTGATAAGATAAAACAGTGGATGGATCAAAACAGCTCTATTAAAATCCTACCCTCAGATAAAGCAACACCTTATATAACAAATGACTTCTACATCGGATGGGTCGCTTCCTGAAGACCAAGCAAAAGCATTTGCAAGACAATATGCTGAAGAATTACAAGCAGAAAAAATTTCTAAGAATAATGAATTAGTGAATAGCAGAATTCAAGAAGCAGGAGATGACGCTTTATATGGCATGCGTGGTATGGATCTAGTATCTAAAGTGAGAGCAGGAGAAGTCAATTTTATTTAGTAATAAAATCAATAGCATCTAAGAGTTAGAATTATTTATATAAGTATTAAGAAAAAGACTGATGTCTAAAAGGGCAAAAGCTAAAAAACTTTCAAAAGAGCACTTGAAATGTAATAAGCCTAAAAAGACTCCCAGTCATAAAACAAAGTCTCATGTTGTAAAAGCATGTGAAGATGGCAAGGAAAAATTAATAAGATTTGGTCAACAAGGAGTAAAAGGTGCTGGTAAAAATCCAAAAACCGCTAAAGAAAAAGCTAGAAAAAAATCATATTATGCGAGACATGATGCTCAAGACAAAAATCCTGACAAAATGTCAGCTAGATACTGGTCACATAAAGTAAAGTGGTAAAATAAAATTAAATACAAAAAGTACCTATGGAAGTGATTGCTATCAGTTTTGTTATTTTATTTGGCGGAACATATGGAGTGGGAACACTTTTATTAGGACGAACAAGTTCTGATAAATATAATTAATTGCTCATTAATTCACTGTTGGTAATATATGTATAAAGGTTTTTATTTATATGGATCTTAACCTTCCAACAAATGTTGAATTTTCTATTCATGCTGCATCTTTAGCAATACAATCTTTAGATAGAGTAGAATTAGAAGAGGCATTCATTGAGCTTTTACATCAGAAAGCATTAGATCGTCAGATGTTTTACGGCATCATGAAGGATCATGGCATTGATGCCAACATTCAATTCCAGCTCTCTACTGAAGGGCAAATTTCTTAAGAAACATGGCTACAAGAACAATTGAGGCAACTCTAGACAAATTCAGTGTTGATGCTGGATCAGAAATTACATATCTTGGACCTACAGCAGCAGGTAATAAAGGCGATGCAGTAAGGGGATTTAGAGTCAATCCTGGAGGTACAGGAGACATTAAGGTAACTCTTGATAGATCTGAAGGTGTAAATACAATGCAAATTTTTCAAGAGGATGCATTTGCAACAGGAGATGCACCTACTGGTTATTATAAATTCTTTGATATAGCTAAAGCAGGTAAAGGTAAGGGAGCTGTTGGTGTTACAGTTACTAACGCAGCTAAAAACTATGTTGTACTTTTAGAATTAGATGGTTATTCTGAAGTAAGCTATAACGGATCTGTTGTCGTCCCATAAATATTTATTATTTACAGAAAAAGGCTATAAATTAACAAAAAAATATACTGTTCCTAGAACTTATTTAGGAATGGGTAGATATGCAGCGTATAAAGATTTTGGTGAAAGTATTTGGAGGATAGGCTATGGAAGTGAAACTATTGATGATCATTATTTAGATGCTAATGATAAAGCTATTCAAGAAGATATAGATAAACAATTCTATGAGGATTTAAAAAGTTTCTCAAGCGAAGCCGAAAAATATGTTTTTGTAAATTTAAACATAAATAAAAGAGCTGCTTTACTTAGTTTTGCTCATAGTATTGGTATAAATTCATTTAAATCTAGTAGATTACTTGATTTAATAAATAGTTATGCAACTAAAAATAAGATAATAAAAGAGTGGAGTCCCTATATAAACCATATATGGATGTCAGGAGGGGATCTAATGACCGATAGAAGGCGTACAGAGCTTGATATGTACTTTGCACCAGATAAAGAGATACCAACCTTCTATCGTCATAAATGCCACACTAAGGTTTGTTTGTTAAATATTGCCGAAACTTATAACGGATCTGCTACACAGATAAAGGGAATTGAGTATTTAGAAAAGAAACTTAAAGAACTTGATCCGTCTGGAGAGGTTCTTCGGAAGTTTTTTCGATATTGGAACAGTACTCCAAGTGGTCTAGGATCTCCTTTGCGTCGTAAGGTCGATCCTTAAGCCAATCAAGACAATCCATGATTAAAAGCTCTCTTGAGTAATTTTTTTCGAATTCGTCCCATTTTATTACTGGATCAGGTATAGAAGGTGATTTGACCTGACTTAAATCCTTTTCCATAGATTGAACTTGCTGATTCGAGTATTTCATTGTTTTTATCTTTAGCCATACTTATTTTTAACAGTACTAAATATCCAATCAAGTCATTTATAACATCTTCATCGGTTGCTAATAAACCTGCTCCCTTCATAATTCTGTTTAATTTATCATCAATACGTACTAATAGTTGCTCTGAAGCTGAAGCTTTACTAAAAACTCGACATGGTTTTAAAGCAGAATCACCATATTTTCTATTTTTGTCAATTAAAAGATCTTTTATATCATCACAAATGCCGCTAATTTTTAATTCAGTTTCATTCATAGTCATGTGTAGCTCCAATACAATAGATGTATGAAACCTCAGTCTACTTCAAGTTACGACGTTGACAATCGTTACAGATTTTATAAGTCGTTAAATTCAAGAGAAGATATTTCTCCTGAAAGGAGAGGGGTCAGACCTGGTGTTGATAATAATAGCTCTCAAAATTTTTTGAGATCTTATATAGCACAATTAAGGGACATGAATTTTCCTCGGCAAATGATTGATTAGCAGATTACTTTGCCAATATGAGAAAATATATTTTTAAATCTTTCTGTTTGATTAAAACCTAAATCTATTTTAGGCAAATAAATAAAATATCCCCAACTTATAGGTGATTCTAAACATTCGTATTTTTTACCATGTATTAAATTAGCTCGATTAGTAGGAACACAAACTGGGAAATCCCACATTTCTGGACACGTTCTTATCATTTCAGAATATGTAGTAAAAAACAAAGCTTCTGATATATTTCTTAATTTCCATTCTTTTAATAATCTTCTAAACCATATTACAGATGGAGCTTTTGCTCCTTGACCTGCAGATAAACTCCATCTCCACGTACCTCTTTTTTTCGCAAAAGAACATCTTCCGAAGGTAGGAGGGAATAAATAAGTTTTACCAGTCCAAGGCTCCTCAATATTTAAACCATCTATCTCATATGTATATATTTTTTTTGCTCTTAAAAATTGATTATTTGCATCATATGTAGAGCAAGGATCTAAGTCTATAGTTCTTAATAAGGCATCTATATAAGGTAAATATTCACAAGGTGTTAACCAATCATGAGTTATGTGGTCTACTTGTGCTAATGATCTTCTACTAGCACCCCATGATCCTTTAGTCACATTTGTTTGAAGCTTGCACCTTCACTATCAATTTTGTAGTGAACCAGAGACATCTCTTTATCATCTTGAATAATAAATAAAGCTTCTTTATCAGGATCTAATTTTTCTGCTCGAACTATTGCCTGTTTCATTACATCTGCAGCACCTTCTAAATCATTTTTATTAAGGTCATCTATAGCATTAATAAGGTTATTAACCGTTAAATAAAACATAGATTTCTTCTCATCTTCATGAGTTGGAACATATACCATCGCCCCTGGACCATCATTATGATAAAACTTGTAATAGAATTCACACATATCAGCACATACTCGTTCAATAGTAAGTTGATAAAGTTTTTTTTCATCTTCACCTAATGCAGTTCCAATTAATTTTTTCAATAACCGATTTCTTCTGCTAGTCATTTAGTTTCCCCAACTGTTACATTGTTATCATTTTTTTTATCTTTGTCAATTTTTATAAGATCTTTGAGCCCTGATTTTTTAAGTGTCTCCAATAATTTTGGTAGTGGTCTATAAAGAACAACAGCCTTTTGCATATTTCCAATTTTTTTTATTAATTTGCCGTTTTTATCTCTTAATTTTGTAAGTTCTCCCTGTCTAATTAAATATTCTGCAACACATCTATATCTTCTTTTTTCAGCTAAATTTATCTCTGGATACCTATCGCAGATTGTACTAGTTTTCATATCACTGAAAGTAAGTCTTATCTGATCAGCCAGTGATAATCCAAGTATTAAGTCTTTTGTGCTTGTTTCATAGCTTGAAACTAATTCTAAATACCTTCTAAGATCTTGATTATTAAAACTACCAGATGGAGGTATAAATATTTCTACTTGTTCAATAAGTGATTTACACAATTTTTTTCTATAATTTCTAGTTGTGACTGAATTTATATCTAAATCAACAAATCTGTAACTCTGATAGAGATTGTCAGGATCTTTATGTGGTGCATAATTTGTTGTATCTAAGATATCTACCCAGTCCTCTAATTGTTGTGCTTCCATTCGAGGACACTATCTATTCAAATACTAGCCTACTTTTTAAGATGATTCCATTGTTGTCTATGACTAATTAGTAAAGCCCAAATATAGTAATGTTTTATGCTTATAAAATGGTCTTTAAGTTTTACATGTTCATACCAGTCTTCACCATATAATTCAGTCAATCTTTTTTTACATTTTTCTAATGAACCACTATAGTTTGTTGATTCCCAACATGATTTAGCTAATAACATTTCTTGGATTGTACATAGACCTTGTAGTTCAAGAGTAGACAGACTATGTAAAAGTTGGCTAATATCGGAGAGATATGGATATTGTTCATCATGCGTCGCCCTATTACTTACGCTGAGTTGATTTTGATTTTGTTCCTTCTCCCTATTGGGTATATCGGAGTTAATCATTTGTATGAGTTTGTTTCAGATAGAATCACTATAGAAGTTAAATTTAAAGAACCATAATGTCAAGTTTTTTTGGAGGGGGATCATCACCACAAATTATGATTCCTGATCAGCAAAAATCAAAAGCATTTCAGACTATAATACCGCAACAGACTTTTCAAAATGCAGCGGAATACATGGGAAGATTGGATGATGAATACAATAGAACACTTGATAGACAATATGATCAAGTAGGAACTTCTGCCGAAATGGGAGCTAGAGCAAAAGGAAGACAGCTGCAAGGCCGTTCATCTTATCTATCATCATTACCATATACTGCTGGACAAGATGTAAGAGATGTAGCAGAAACAAGAGAAGGTGATGCAAAACTTGCTTATAAAGATGCTTTAGACAGAGCTAAAACGTCTGAGCGTAAATACGCACCTGTAACTAAATCAGGATTTGATAGCAGGCAATATTTAGAAAATTATCGAGATCTAAGAGATGCTTTTGGTAATGATTTAGAAAAAGCTAAACAACATTATATAGACTTTGGAAAGGATGAAGGCAGAACTGATGAAGATATTCATGGATTAAATAAAGGAGTACCAGGCTTTGCTAGATCTACTGAATCTTCATTTCTCCCAAGAGAAGCAAATGTAACTAATGCAACTAATGCAACTAATGCAACTCAGTCCAACATTGATGAAACTCAGTCCAAGCAAATAGAAGATTTATATAAAAAATATCAACCTAAGACCGCCTATAGTTATATGAATAAAGAAAACTAATAGAAGTTAATTTTTTTATAGAATGACTTTACCAAAATTCACGGAATCTTTTATATTGTCAGTAATTTGACCAAAATTAATTTGTTCTTCAACAGTTTCTACTGTAAATCTCCAATCTGTCACTGATACATTCAATCCAATAGAGTAAGTCGTTTCTAAATATCTAATATCATTTGTGATTACGAATAAATATTTACCTTTTTGTAATAATGAAGATGGATAATCATTTAATAAAATCCCAGTGTCATCATCTTCATAATCTATTGCTGAATCACGAAACACATATCCATCATTATTTATAGGTAATTCTTGTCTATGCCCATTTTCATCAATTTCATAAAAGGCTAATAAAGTATTTCTATTAGTTTGATTTTCATATGAAGTAGCAGAAAATTCTTGAGTAAATTGAATTGATCTGGGCAAAGATAAATTTATTTCATAAAATGTGCTTTGTTTTCTTGATAAACCACCATGAGTATTAGTTATAACTTTTGTTTTAAATGTTTCTGTGAAATCTCCAAGATCTATTGGGTTATTTAAATTATCTCCTTGTTCTGCAGGTCTAGGATCAGAACCAAAATAAGAAGTAGGTCCGTATGCAGTAGGTCCTGCTCCACCTGTGGGGTAAGCTTCAACAGTACCTAAATTAAAAAACCCTAAATTAGTTGGGATAGTAGTAAGAAATCTTGCCACTTTAAGTTTGTTTATTCCTATCTCTATGATACTGCAGAATATTTTCGTGATGAAGTTTAATGTCTTTAATAGATTTACATTCAGGTATTTCTTTTACACCTTTAATCATCAAATGCTTAGGATTACAGCAAAATGCTGTGCATTCTGGTTTATTAAAAATACGATATTTACCTGTATATCCACGACTTAGCCAAAAAGCAATACGTGGAGCAGATTGTGTTTTACCTGAGTGAAAAGGAGAGGGAAAATATGCAGTAGATTCTGTCCCATTTTTTCTAGTAGCTCCTTGCCATACCCAACAATCATCTTCTTCTTTAATATCTACTTGTTCCCAAAACCTCTTTACTTGCCAATACCATTTCATTTCGAATTCTCTAACATCTACTGTGCATCTAGCTTTTTTTATTTCTTCCATACAATCAAGGCACTCTCCCATTAATCCAAAGTTACCTTTATGTTTGTTAGTTCCTTGTATATGCCAAGGACATTCGTAGTGTTGAGTTTCTGTCACGACTCCTCTAAAATTTTTTGCTTCATTTGGATGAGCTCTCATTAAATTTACACAAGTGTCTGAGAGATTTGACCAAATCTTTTCCTCATTATATTGATCTTCTTTATCTTCGACATTCTCATATGTCTCTCCAGAACAAATTCTTCTTACTGAATGATATGGTAAACGATAATGTTTAGATAATTTTCTACTACTTACACCACTTTGATTTTCGTTTCTCAACTTAGTTATTAAGTCAATATTTATAGATTTTTCACTAACTTTTGCATTTTCATAAGCTACATCTTTTCTTGTTCCCCAATAGTAATGAGAAGGGTTAAGACAAAATTGAGATTCACATTCACTTCTTTTTACAATTATTGGTTCTTCTTCCGAATAATTTCTTCCTGTCATATTTAATATTAGAGGTCTAGCATCATGTCCTTTATACATAAGTTTTGTTTTTTTACTTGTAGTAAAACCTTTAAATCCAGCATTATTCATCTTCGTCAGACACCAACAAGATTCTTTACCAAAGTGTTCTAAAGCTGTTTGAAAAGCTCGTACAAATAATATTTGATCATATGCAGTCAGATTCTTATATAAGAATGCATCACTATTCTTCATGCAAAGTAGGGGGTAGGTGTACTCGTAAGCATACATCCCTTTAATAGCAATGGCAATCGTTGAACACCCAAATACCAAAAAATTTTCTCTATTTATATTACTTTTATAGAGGATGAGGTTAGGTATATGACTGTTTTACTTTATATACACTCACTTACCTAACCACCGCATACATGAAGATAAGTAAAATGCTATTATTTTTTAGGAACTTGGGTGTTCATAGTAAACCTCAGTCATACAAATCTATTTGAAACGCAAAGTACAAATATTTGCACTAACCCTACCACTATTTTTTGATAAAAAATGCGGAAAAAGTTTTTTAAGGTTTTGGGTTAGGTAGATGACTGTTTAAAAAAGGTATACACTCATGTATCTAGTCTCAAAGTCTTGTCGATGATATTATTTAAATAACAACTTTTGTAAATATAAATGCCAGGATACCCAATGCAAGGAGGATTTGATCAATCTGGATTAAATGATGTGGTTGATCCGACTAGACAATCAAGATTACCAGGTGGTTATGCTACTCAGGGACAGGCAGTCAGTGCTCCTTATGGTCAAGCTATGAAAGAAGCAGCTTCGAAAACTAATCCTATGAATGCTAAATCACAAGAAACACCAGTAGGTGATAGAGTTGATGATTTTTTAAATAGAATGGGTGCATAAAATGGGAGATAATGATTTTCCAGCTGTAATGGCAAATGGAGGAGGTAAAAATTTTTTATCAGGTTTTGTTAAAGGAATGAGTAAATATAGTCAATCAGGAACAGATATAGATGACTTTGAAATTGAAAGAGAATATGAGCAAGATTTAGGGAAACCTATGATAGAAACAGTGAGATTTCGTAAATAAAGTTATCGTAAAATTGATTTAACAATCAAGTTTTCAAATATAAATGACACAGACTAAAGCACAGTTAGTAGATCTATCAGTAGAAGGTGTAAATGCTAATAATTTAAATTCTGGTACTATACCAGATGATAGATTCCCTGCAGTTTTACCAGCTGTGTCAGGTGCAAATTTAACAAATTTACCTGCAGGAGGTCTTAGTAATGTTGTTGAAGACACCACTCCGCAACTTGGTGGAAATTTAGACGTATTAACGAGAGAAATAACTACAAGCACAAGTAATGGAGATATAGTATTTACTCCAGATGGAACAGGAATTATAAAGATAAAAGGTGCAGGGTCTACAGACGGTACCCTCCAATTAAACTGCTCGGCACAATCACATGGTGTGAAGCTAAAGTCACCTGCTCATAGTGCAGGGCAATCTTACACTATGGTTTTACCAGACAACCAGATAGCAGCAGACAAGTTTTTGAAGGTGAAAAGTATAACAGGAAGTGGTGCAACTGCAGTAGGGCAGCTGGAATATTCTGGGGTAAGTGTCTTTGAACCTAATGTTTTGCAAGAGTCATTTCATAATGACACAAATGCTATTACTGGTACATATAATCATGACATTTTAACCTATGGGATGGTATGGAATGGATCAACTAATGCTTCTGGTGCTTTTACTTTTAATATAAGAGGAGATTCGAGCACTACATTTGATAGTTTAATAAGCACTGGTAAAGTCACGACAATGACAATATTTTCTGCGAATAATAATACTTCATATTATATGTCTGCTTTTCAAATTGATGGATCAACCCAAACTGTAAAATGGGCAGGTGGATCTGCACCATCAGCTGCTGAGGGTAGCGGTGTGGATGTCTACTCTATGACGATAATGAAAACTGCTACAAATACTTATTCAGTATTTGGTAATTTAACTAACTTTGCTTGATGAAAGAAAATTTTAAAAAAGAAAGTCCTATTTTATCTTTACCGAGTCTTGGTGGTGGAGCTAATGCACCTTCGGTAGCAGGAGGAGGAGGAGGAGGTCAAGACGAATACACATCTCATGGAACTTATACATGGACTTGTCCTGCTGGGGTTACTTCAGTTTCTGTGGTATGTGTTGGTGCTGGGGGAACAATGGCAATGGGATCCTATGGTACTGGAGGTGGTTCATTGGCCTATAAAAACAATATAACTGTAACTCCCGGACAGAATTATACGATTATTGTAGGTCAGACAAATACTTCATCTAACGTACAATATGCTAATAATAGTAGTGCATTTGGTACGGTAGCCTATGGTGGTTACACTGGGGCACATACTTTTTATAATCAAAGTCAAGGTATAGGTCAAAACTATGACGGAGGAGGACAAGGAGGTATAGGAACTACTGACTATTATTCAGGAACAACTGGTTATCAATCAGGATCAGGGGGAGGTGCCGGTGGCTATAGCGGAAACGGAGGGAATGGTGCAAATGGCACTACCGCTGGTGGTAATGGCAGCGGAGGCGGAGGCGGAGGAGGAGGCCACGCACAAAATCCGTCCAAAGCAGCAGGTGGCGGAGGAGTTGGTCTACAAGGGGAAGGATCAAGTGGTGCCGGAGGTCTTTGGTCTTCAACACCTGCCGATACTGTAGGACATGGTGGTTCTGGTGGAACTGATTCTGATCAAGTTGACACTACTTCACTTTATGCTTACGGTGGTGAGTATGGTGGTGGCTCTGGCCAAATTAATTCTTTTAGCTCTGCTAATTTTAGTAAGCAAAGTGGAGCAGTAAGGATCATATATCCTGGCACTGACAGACAATTCCCATCAACACGCACAGCAGACGAGTAATTATGAGTATCTACAAATTTGAAACAACCACCATTGATTCATTTGAGGCAGTTGTAAAATCACGAGAATACGATCAAGTTGATTTGTCAGAAGTAACAAAAATGACTGGAACTCATGCGTCTTTAAGATTTATTATGGCTGATGATATATTTTTAAATAAATCATCTGTAAACATTGCTATTATTAATAATAATGATGATCCAGAAGGGAAGATGGAAGAGTATATTACTGAGTTAAAAAGTGCCACAAGTGGTAATGTTGAAAAACTAGCTTAAGATAAAATAAATATCTTTTTTTTATATGCAGATAGTAAATTTTTTTCTATCTAAACCATCTGTTTACACTCTTCCCGGAACTTGGGAAAAACAACCTTTAATAAAACATGGTAATTATGCTGGATTGCCACCAGAAGGTCAGATAGTTGCTATCATTTTGATACTGCTATTTTTAGTCACAGGATATGGACTATATGTAGCATTTGGACCACCTAA
>CEVU01056991.1_pt1 | contig 58147 bp, 55 predicted proteins | sample 427081 | NCBI WGS metagenome assembly CEVU01 (sample SAMEA2623868, study PRJEB7988) | marine metagenome | biome: marine biome (ENVO:00000447); feature: deep chlorophyll maximum layer (ENVO:xxxxxxxx); material: "saline water (ENVO:00002010), including plankton (ENVO:xxxxxxxx)" | depth 80 m | reverse complement strand
CCCAAAGCAATGTATCAAATTGAAACTCCTTTGGATGTTGTAATGAACGCCGAAATGATTTCATACCCGAACACTAAACTTATGTGCTCTGTAAATGTTGATGGTTCTGCTGCTGCAGTCCTTGTTTCAGAAAAGAAAGCAAAAGAACTTGGTATGGAAAGAGCCGTAAAGGTCAGAGCATCTGCATTGGCAAGTGATCCTTACACGGATAGAGATCTTGTAATGCCTGATGTAAATGCTTGTACTAGATTGGCTGCAGAACAAGCTTATGAAATGGCAGGTGTTGGTCCTGAAGACATAAATCTTGTCGAACTTCACGATTGTTTTGCAACTGCGGAAATGCTTCATTATGAAAACTTAGGACTTTGTAAAGATGGAGAAGCAGGAAAAATGATTGATGAAGGTCATGTCGAGCTTGGAGGGAAAGTGCCTGTTAATGTCTCTGGAGGTCTTCTTTCTAAAGGACATCCTTTAGGAGCTACTGGTATAGCCAATATTTATGAGGTTTGTACTCATTTAAGAGGCGAAGCTGGAGATAGACAAGTTGAAGGAGCAAGACTAGGAATGACTCATGTTATTGGTCTAGGAACTGCTTGTGGAATACATATTTTAGAAAAAGTGTAATTCAGTGATTATTGGCGTAACAGGAGATACGCATAATAATCTAAAAAATATCAAAGTTATCTGCTCTATTTTCAATGAAAATAGAGTAGATAAGGTTTTTCATACTGGAGATATCTCTCTCCCAAAATCTTTGATAGCTTTTAAAGATTTAAATTGTCCCCTTTCTGCTATTTTAGGAAATAATGACATATCAGAAAGATATGACCTTGAAATTGCTGCAAAAGAATTTGAATGCAATATTTTCGAAGAGCCATATTTTGAAAAAATTCTTAATAAGAAAGTATCTGTTTTGCATCATCCAGAATTAATCGATGAGAAAATGACTAAAGAACATGATTTAATTTTGCACGGACATACTCATAGATTCAGGTCAGAAAGAGTAGATAACTGCCTAATTTTTAATCCAGGCGAATGTGCAGGGTTTATGAAAGGCAAAAATCAAGTTGGAATTATTTCCATAAATGATATTGAGGCAAAAGTTATTAATTTTTAGAATCATCTTTCCAAAAAATAAAAGTAAGAAAAAATATAACTATTGTTGTAAAGGCCAAGGGTCTAATTAATCTCATATAGCCACTGTCTTCTAAAATTGTAGATTCTAAAATGAAAATCGATAAAATTGGCACAATGTTTGACTCTCCAGGATTTTTAAACCAAATTGAAATCATCAAAGAAAGAGAAAAGCTAAAGGCTAAAACCTTATAAATTCTTTTTTGAAAAATCAAAGAAAGCAGATAACTTATAAAAAGGGCTGCTAAAAAATAAATTATCCAAAACATTTTTATAAGAAAATATTTATAAAATTTTCAGTCAAGTTTGTATCACCTAGTATAGTCATAATTTTCTTTTTTGCTTGATCATCATTAGATTTAACATTAGAAAGTTTTTTTAAGTTTTTATCTTTAAAAATAAACGCTGGAGGAATGTTTTCCTCTTCTGCCAACTCCTCTCTCCAAACAAATATCTCAATATTTCTTTTAGTAAATTTATTTTTTATTTTATTTATTCTTATTTGCTTTAACGATTGATTTCCTAGACCAGCTTCCATTTCAGACTTTGAAAAAGCCTCATTTAATAGATTTTTATTATTTAAGGATTTTATTTGATAATTATAAATTTCAATTAAAAAATCAATATCATCAAAAGCATAATTTACCTGATCTTCTGATAAAGGTCTTTTTAACCAATTTGAGTTTGTTTCCGTTTTCTTAAGATTTATTCCAAAAAATTTATTTACTATTTTTCCATATGATTTGATATCTCCTCCAGATAAAATTTTTTCTGCTACTTGGATATCAAAAACATTTTTTATTTTACAATCAAGACATTTACTGAGAACTGTTGCATCACTTCTTACGGAATGAAAAATCTTAAGCCAATCTTGATTTTCTAGATAATTTTTTAAGATTTTTTTAGGTGAAACTTTCAAACAATCAATAAGAAAGAGTTTTTTTTCTGTTGCTATTTGAATCAAAGATAAGTTGGGAAAATAAGTTGTTCTCCAATCAAATTCAGTATCTAGACCAATTACCTTAGATTTTGAAAGCTCTGTATTTAAAAAAGAAAGATCATCTTTGTTAGAAATAAAATGTGTAGACTTTTTTTTTCTAAATTTTTTTCTAAAAAAGAATCTTAATTTCATACTAAATCAATCCGTTGAATCAAAGTAATACAATCTTTCAATATCAGATTCTTCTACTTGATCTCCATATTGTATTTCTATAATTTTACATTCTTCATTATGGGGATTAATAATTTGGTGCCATTCATTTTTTTTTACATGAAAAATATCGTCTTTATTAAGCTTAAATTCTTTTTTATCCTCTTCATCTTTTTTACTGTGTTTTATCAAGCAGGATCCTTTGCTAACAAACCAAATTTCATTTCTATGAAAATGCCTTTGGAAGCTCATTCCTCTATTTGGAGAAATAATAAGTTCTTTTACTTTTATATTTTTATCTAAGAAAAGATTATAAAAAGATCCCCATACTCTATTTTCTTTCTCATAAGTCCAATCTTTGAGTATAGAGCTTGATGAATTTTTTTTATCATTTCCCCCAACTCCAAATTTAAAATCAATCTCGTTCAAACACATCTCAGGTATATTTTCTTCTTTCCTATCTCCGCCATTACAAAATATGATTTTAGAATCAGGATACTTAATTGTTATTTTTTTTAATCCATTTATGCAAGAACCTTTTTCATCGTCTTCAAAACCTAATACTTCATCAAGGGAATTAATATTTTCTAAAATTATTTTTCTTTCGCTGAAGGGTAGAAAGAATTTTCCTTTCTTTTTTATCAACCAGTCATCACTATTCAGCAATGCTATAAGATAATCTCCGTATTCTTTTGCTCCTTTTAGATAAGAGATGTGTCCACTATGGACTGGATCAAATCCTCCGCTTATAACAACTATCTCTTTTGGATAAGCTTTCATCAAATAATCTTTTTTACGTATTTTTTTAATTCTGTTCCATGTTCATCATCTTGAAGAGCAAAATCAAATACGGCTTTTAAATAACCTAGTTTATTTCCACAATCATAATAATCTCCCAATAATTCTCTAAAAAAAACTATATTGTCATCATCAATGAATTTTTGAATTGCGGAGGTTAATTCAAATTCACCAGTTTTAGAACGTTTGTTTTTAAGTAAATAATTAAAAAAATCGTTTTCAAAAATATACCTCCCTACAACAAAAAGATTTGATGGAGCGTTCTTCAGAGAGGGTTTTTCAATAATAGCTTTTATGACATTCTTGTTTAATTTTACAACTCCATAATTAGAAATATCCTTTTTTGATGATTTTCCTAATAAAATTTGAGATTTACCACTTTCTTCAAATGCTTTTTTTAATTTATAAAGGTTATTTTTTTTATTAGATTCTCTTATTAGCATATCTGGAAGAACTACTGCGAAAGGTTCTCTTTGAACAATAGGTTTTGCACATGCGATAGCATGCCCCAAACCAAGAGCATGTCCTTGTCTGATTGTGTGAATTGAAATTTTAAGATTTGAAATTGATTTTATTTCTTTAAGCAATCTTCTTTTTACCTTTTTTTCAAGAGTAGTTTCAAGTTCAAAGCTATGATCGAAATGATTTTCTACAGAAGACTTACTGGAATGTGTTATGAAAATGATTTCCTTAAAACCTGCCTCAATAATTTCTTCAACAATGTATTGGATAATAGGTTTGTTTACTATGGGCAGCATTTCCTTTGGAATTGCCTTCGTAGCTGGTAACATCCTAGTCCCTAAACCTGCAATAGGGACAACAACTTTGTTTAAATTATCAAATTTCAAAATATAACCTTATTTAAATAAGACTTATAATAAAACAAATATCATTGAAAAAATAATTATGATTAAAATCCTTAGAGAAAGAATTATTCGACTGTCTAGAAATCAAAAGACAACGCTTCTCATTTTTACTGATATTGTAACTTTAAACTCCATATTGATAGCAATTTATATACTAACCACAAATGAGTATTATGAAAATTCTATTAGAATTCACTCTCCAGTTTTATTAGAGTATCTAAAATTATCTTTTTTCCAAATCTTACTTATAAATGCAGTTTCATTAACAATTATAAGTGCTCTAAATGGTTATAAATCTTTTTTTAGATCATCTGGTGTAATGAATCTAGTTGGAACTGAAAGAATATTTGGACTTTTAAGTTATTGCGTTTTGTTAAGCGTATCTTCTTTTTCTACATCTTCGATAATTTCACAATCAGTAATCATTGGATTAGTTAATCTATTTACAGTTTTCTTTCAAATTGTTTTGGTTAGATCTATTGCATTTAACTTCTTGTCACTAAAATCTGATGAATCTTCAGCCCCAATTTTGATTTATGGAGCTGGCCAGGCAGGAAGAGAAACTGCTGCTTCAATTTCACAAAATCCAAGATACAGAATAATTGGATTTATAGATGATGACAAAAAACTTAAAAACTTCAATATCCTTGGTTATAAGGTACTAGGAAATCAAAAAAAAATAGAAAAATTAAAAAAGACTTATCAAAATATTATCGTAATTATGGCTTTGGTAAAAATTACTGCTGAAGAAAGAAAAAACATTATTTCTTCTTTAGAAAAGTTTGAAGTCCAAGTAAAAACAATACCTTATAACTATGGCGCTCTGGAAACCAAGTTATCAATTGAAGACATAAGTGTTTCCGACTTAATAGATCGTAAAATTAAAGTCCCAGACAAAATTCTTCTTGAAAGTAATTTTCATAACAAGAATATTCTAATTACTGGAGCAGGTGGTTCTATAGGTTCAGAAATTTCAAAACAAATTGCAGATCTTAAGCCCGCTAAATTATTCTTTGTGGACTCTTCTGAGTTCAACTTATTTAAACTTAAAGAAAGTTTTAAATCATACAAGAACTTAGACTCTATGAATTTCATACTCAAGGACGTACAGGATACAGAAGATATGGAAAAGCTGCTTAATAAAAATAATATTGATTCCATATATCATGCTTCAGCCTATAAACATGTACCTTTACTACAATCAAATGAAAATTTTAGTTCCGCTATAGAGAATAATTTTTTTGCTACATACGATCTATGTTCAATAGCCAGTAAGAATAATGTCAAATCATTTGTACTTATCTCATCAGATAAGGCTGTCAATCCTGCTAATTTAATGGGCGCGACTAAAAGATTAGCTGAATTATCTTTGCAAGCTTTTCAAGATATTGAAGATAATAAAACAGTTTTTTCAATGGTAAGGTTCGGGAATGTTCTCAATTCCTCTGGTTCAGTTGTACCTCTTTTCTGGGAACAGATAAGTAGAGGAGGCCCTGTCACAGTTACGCACGAAGATATAAATAGGTTTTTTATGACAATAAAAGAAGCGGCAAGTTTAGTTCTACAATCAGGAGCTATGGCAAAAGGCGGAGAAGTATTTTTATTAGATATGGGAGATCCAATAAAGATTAAAGAATTTGCTGAAAGAATGATTAGATTATCAGGAAATTCAGTTGCTTCTGATGGAAAAGATAACGGGATCAAGATAGTTTATTCCGGATTACGACCAGGAGAAAAATTATATGAAGAGTTGCTTTTAAGTGATAACCCACGTCCAACTGATCATGATGATATTAGAAAGGCTGTAGAAGAAAAATATCCCCTAAGCAAAATAAAAGAACTTAAAGATTCTCTAAAAAATCTTCTTTTAGAAGATCAATTATCTTCAGCAAAAAATCTAATTTCAAAGTTTGTAAAAGGGTTTTGAGTGGTACCCGGGGCCGGACTTGAACCGGCACGAAGTCGCCTTCGAGGGATTTTAAGTCCCTTGTGTCTACCAATTCCACCACCCGGGCATACAAAAAAATCATTCTACCTTATTAAGCTATTTTGAAAAATGTAATTTAATGGGTTGTTTAGTCTTTTACTTTTAAAAATTGGAGGCTGAGGTCGGAATCGAACCGGCGTAGACGGATTTGCAATCCGCTGCATGACCACTCTGCCACTCAGCCTAAAGATCAAATTTATTAGTATTTTTTAATTCCTACTGCTATGCCCAAACCTGCGTCAGTAAACTCATAGGAAAAAAACATAATTTTTTAGCGTTCTTTTACTATTTCTGTACTTCCTGGAGGAGGATAAGGCTTCAAATCTTTATCTCTTTTACAGACTTCTATCAAAATTTTTTCTGCATTGTAATATTGCAATAATAAAACAACCCAATTATTAGCTAGACTTTTCCTAAAAATTGCTACTAATGTGAAGGATATTAACAATGTATCCAAAAGAATGCTTCTTTTTTTTATGTAAAATAACCCTAGCCTACTTTTCCAAGGTCTTATTAATTGATTATATTTTAAATCTGGATTTTTAAAATTTGAAAGAATGTCTCCTTCATCAGAAAATATAATTGAAGAAAAATCTGTAATTCCTGGTTTTACAGATAAAAGCTCTTTCTCTTCCTTGGTATATATTTTGACATCATTCCAAACATTTGGTCTCGGGCCAACTAAACTCATTTTTCCTGTTAAAACATGAAAGAACTGAGGTAGTTCGTCTAATTTAAATTTTCTTACTATTTTTCCTATAGGTGTGATTCTATTGTCTGAAGAAGATGTAGAATCAACCCCGGTAGCATCTGCATTTACAATCATCGATCTTAGTTTGAAGAAATTAAATTCTAAACCATTTTTTCCTATTCTTTTTCCTACATAAATTGGATTTGATTTGTCATAAAACCATATAAAAAAAGAAAAAATAATCAGTATCGGGGTTACGGGAATAAGGATAAGAATTGAAAATACAATGTCTAAAAGTCTTTTCATGAATGATCTATCAACTTTAAAGCTTCTTTATATATTGTTGCTGAATCAAGACCATAATATTTTCTTAAAAATTCCTGACTACCTACAACCGAAGAAAATTTATCGTCAAGAGCAACTATTTTTAAACAGCAGTCAATATTTGATTGAGCAATGACTTCTGATACAGCTGAACCAAGCCCTCCAATCTTGTTATGTTCTTCTACGGTTATAATCTTTTTATTTTTAATTGCACACTCTTTTACAAAGTATTCATCTAAAGGCTTTATCGTGTGCATTGAAATAACTTGAGCATCAACTCCTTTTTTTTCTAATTTATCTGCTGCCTTTAGACAATCTTCAATAATACCGCCCGTTGCAATTATAGTTATATCGCCTCCTGCCTTCATTTCAATAGCTTTGCCCAACTCAAATATAGAATCCTCGTTGGGCGGTGATTGGATTCCACCTTTTTCTATCCTCAAATAACTTACTCCATTAGACTGAAATAACTCATCTGTAGCATGATAGGTTTCCCATGCTGTGCATGGTGAAACGACTTTTATGTTAGGAATTGATCTCATAATTGAAATGTCTTCCGTTGCATGATGAGACATGCCAAGAGCTCCGTATGTAAATCCTCCCCCCGAGGCAACAATTGTAAGATTTACCTCATGGTAGGCTGCATCATTCCTTATTTGCTCTAGACATCTTAAAGTTGCAAAATTGGCAATAGAATAAACAAAAACTTTTCTACCTTCTAAAGCAAGTCCTGTAGCAATTCCAATCATGTTTTGTTCGGCAACTCCTACATTTAGATACTGGCTTGGAAAGTTTTTTGAAAACTCATCAAATACTCCAAACCCTAAGTCAGCAGTAATAAATATTAATGATTTATCCTCACTAGCTAACTCATTAAGTCTTTTGACGAAAGCGTCTCTCAATTATGAACCCTCTTCTAATTCTTTTTTTGCATCAAAGTATTCTTTTCCTTGGGGACTTCTATAGTGCCAAAGATTATTATTTTCCATAAAAGAAACTCCTTTTCCTTTTACGGTATGGCAAATTATGCAAACAGGTTTATTATTTTTTGGAGCAACGTTAAAGGATTCTCTGAGTTTATCGTGATCATGGCCATCTACCTCCAAAACATTCCATCCAAAAGACTCCCACTTACTTTTGAAAGGTTCTAAATTTAAAGTTTCTTCAGGAGAAAAAATGCTCTGAAGTTTGTTGTAATCTACAATGGCAAATAAATTATCCAGATTATGATGAGAAGAAAATAAAATTGCCTCCCAATTAGAACCTTCATCACATTCTCCATCACTAATTAAACAGAAAATTTTATGTTTTTGATTATTTAATTTTGCTGAAAGAGATAACCCACATGATATTGAGAGACCATGCCCAAGAGAACCTGTAGAAAATTCTACACCCGGAACCCCCTTATGAGAAACATGCCCTGAAAACTTTGAACCATCTGAATAATGCTTTTTTAACTCAGATACAGGGAAAAAATTTTTTTCTGCAAGAACTGCATATACACCCGCTCCTGAATGCCCTTTACTTAAAATAAATCTATCTCTCTCAGGTAATTTAGGAATTTTTGAATTGAAGACTAAAATGTCTTCATACAACACAGCTAAAATATCCGCTATTGATAAAATTGACCCAATATGTGAGCTTCCTCCCAAATGAGTCATTTCTAAAGCGTGAAGTCTGATTTTTTTTGCTAGTTCCTTACTTTTTGACATTTAGTTTTTTGAATAATAATTCTTAACATTGTTAATTATATATTTCACATCATCTTCACTAATGAATAAATTTAAAGGAAGCATTAAAATCTCTGAAAAAATGCGGTCAGTTATAGGTAAATCCTTTTCTATCCCAATGCCTTTGAATTGGTGAATCGCTTTCCCCCCCCATTGAATTAATGTTCCTATTCCTTTTTGCGATAGAAAATCTATTAAATTGTTTCTATCTTTAGCTTGAATTTCATAGTTTTGAAAGACATCAAAATGATCTCCATTATTTGGTGGTTCAGGTAGACAAATTTCGTCTATTTCTCTTAAACCTTCATCATATAGGGAAGCTATATATCTCCTTTTTGATACTACTTCTTCGTATTTAGAAAAAAAATAATTTAAAAATGCGGCCTGAATATTATCCAGTCGGGAATTAAATCCCCATGAAATCACTTCTCCTGATTTTGAATCCCTTCCATGGTCTCTAAGTAATAAAATTTTTTCATATACCTGAGAATCATCAGTTAGGATAATTCCCCCGTCTCCCAAACAACCAAGAATTTTTGCAGGATATAAACTAATCGCTGATGCTATTCCAAAAGTTCCTGCATGTTTATTTTTAAATTTTGAGCCTAGTGCTTGAGCAGCATCCTCAAAAATCATTAGGTTATGTTTTTTTGCAAAATTTAAAATCTCATCCATATCACAAGTTCTTCCGTTTAATTGTGTTGGCATAATCGCTATAGTTTTATCTGTTAAAGCTTCTTTTGCAGAATTAATATCAATCATTAAATCTTTACCGCATTCAACAGGAACCGGTATTCCGCCAGCATAATGAATAGCTGAGGCAGTCGCTATCATGGTATGAGAGCTTATTAATACTTCTCCTTGATTTATTAATCCTCCTGCCATGAGACATATTTGAAGTCCATCTGTCGCATTTGCTACTCCAATGGCATGCCTTGCACCAGTATATTTTGATATGTTTGATTCAAATTCCTCTAAGTCCTTTTGCATAATAAAAGCTCCTCGTTTACCCACGTCTTTAAATACAGAACTTAATTCTTTTTCATGAGACTTAAATAATTGAGGATAATCGAAAAAAGGAATTTTTTTGCTCATGCTCAATTATATAATTATAGAAGGAGTCGATGAATTAAATTTTTTTTGAAAATCTTTTGCTGGTTTATCTTCTAAAAATCTTGAGATTGAATTCTTGAATAACTCTCCTACTACTTCAGGAAGATGATCTCTTGTAAGTTTTCTTTTACCATTTAAACTTAAAAACTCACTATAGGATTTATCTTTAAGAATTTTTAATATTGCTGCATCTAGCTCGGATTCATTTTTTACATCAACTACTAAACCATTCTCATTATTTATTATTGCAGTCTCTACTCCAGCAAATTTTCCTCCAACCAAGGGTAAGTCATATAACATAGCTTCAGAAAAAACCGACGGACAACCTTCAGTATCTCCATTTTCAAGTTCGTGATTAGCTAGAACAAATAACTCTGATTGCATATAAAGTTTTTGCAAGCTATCTTCGCTAACATTGTCTAAAAGCTTGATAAAACTATCAGCATTATTTCTAGTTATTATTTCTTCAAGAAACGATTTGTAGGGACCATCGCCAATGATTGTTAATGTTAAATTTTTTACATTGCTTTTAAGTCTGCTTACTGAATCAATTAGTAAATGAAAACCTTTTCTCTCTATCAATCTTCCTACGCTTAAGATAGAGTTTTTTTTCTTTTGCAACTTTGACTTATTAGAGGTTTTTACTCTTGATAAACAAGAAGGAATTACATCAATCTTTTCTGGATTTACATGAAAGTTTTCAACCAATAGATTTTTACAAAAATGGCAAACTACTATAAAGCCAGAAGCTTTTTTGTATGAATAGTTGATTATCTTTCTTTTTATTGAGTTTTTAAAATTCCGATTTTTTAAGGGGACATTTAATTCTTCTCCATAAGAAATTCCTATCACTTTAATTTTGAAAGCTTTTCCCAAAAAGAATAGAATCGCATTTGCTATAACTCCTCCATTTGCAACAATGACTTTATAATTTCTAAAAATTATTAAAATTGGAATGTAAAAAAAAATATATAAATACATTTTTATTAAACTCAATTTTTTGGGGTTATTTGAATTAACAACAAAACTTGATCTCAACAAATTATGAGGAAGCTTAAGAAGTTCTGCTCTATTCTGAGTATTTAAACAAGTTACAATGTCGAATTCTTCGTTAGAGTTTTCTACAAGAGTGCTTATATATACCAAGGATCCGCCAATTAATGGAGGTGGAAAGTCCGGACTGACTAATAAACATCTTTTTTTCATTAGTTATAGATACAATAAGTTTATATACTTTTTAGAGACAGAAAGCTTAAATTGAAGAACTTTTAATAAAAAATAAAATTATCATAGAATACATTATGAAAAAAGCTTTAATAACGGGAATTACAGGCCAAGATGGAGCTTATTTAGCAGAGTTTTTATTAAAAAAAGGATATGAGGTTCATGGGTTAAGAAGAAGATCATCAAGTTTCAATTCTCAGCGAATAGATCATCTTTACTCAGATCCTTTAATTTCTAATACGTCATTATTTCTTCATCATGGAGATATGACGGATTCTTCCAGTCTAATAAGAATTCTTCAACAAGTTAAGCCAGATGAGATTTATAATTTAGCTGCTCAAAGTCACGTTCATGTATCCTTTGAAGAGCCGGAATATACTGCAAATGCAGATGCAATTGGAACTTTAAGGCTTCTTGAAGGAATGAGAATCCTTTCTCTAAACAATACAAAATTTTATCAAGCTTCAACTTCTGAACTTTATGGAAAAGTTCTTGAAGTACCCCAAAACGAATTGACACCTTTTAATCCTCAATCTCCTTATGCAATCTCAAAGCTTTATTCATATTGGATAGTGAAAAATTATAGAGATTCGTATGGTTTTTTTACTTCAAATGGAATTCTTTTTAATCATGAATCACCTGTTAGAGGAGAAACATTCGTAACAAGAAAAATTACTCGAGCACTAAGCAGAATAAAATTAGGCACTCAAAACAAGTTGTATATAGGAAATTTGGATTCAAAAAGAGACTGGGGGCATGCAAAAGATTTTGTAGTTGCTCAATGGCTGATACTCCAACAAGAAACTCCTGACGACTTTGTCATAGCAACTGGTCAGCAAAAATCAGTAAGGGACTTCATTAGCCTTGCTGCAGAAAACATAGGCTTGGATATTGAATGGTCTGGAAAGGGATTAAACGAAGTTGCTATAAATACTGATAATGGCAAAGAGATAGTTAGTGTTCATCAAAAATATTACAGGCCTTCAGATGTAGATAATTTGCTTGGAGACTCAACTAAAGCTAAAAAAACTTTATCCTGGGAGCCAAAAATTAGTTTTGAAGAGCTCGTAAAAGAAATGGTAGAACATGATATGAAAATAGCTTCAAATGAAAAACAAAGTCAAGAAAGCTTTTCTTATTTCCAAAATGATGAAATATGAAGCCTTCTTGTAACTTAGTTATAGGAGCAAGTGGATTTATTGGACAAAGCTTAGTCCCTATGCTCAATGAAAGTAATACTTTTTTTTTATCAAAAAATAAAAAAAAGAAGAAAATAAATCAGAATCATTTTTTTATTGATATAAATAATAAAAAAAATATTTCTGCTTTTTTAAATAAACTTGATAAGAACTATAAAAAAATAACTATATATTTTCTAGCCGGTGAAAGTTCTGTTGAAGATTCAATTCAAAACCCAGAAAAATCTTTTTTAAACTCAATCAAAGGGTTTGCTAATATCCTTGCTAATACTAGTAAAAAACATAGCATAATAATCTCGTCTTCTGGTTCTTTATACGATTCAAGAGAAAAAATATATTTTAAAGAAAATGATTCTTTATACCCTCCGTCTGCATATGCTGCATCAAAAATTGCTATTGAAGGCTTAGCACTTTCATATTTTGAATCTTTTGGTTTGGATATAAAGATTGCAAGAATATTCAGTGTTTTTGGAGAAAATATGGAAAGATTTTTTATATATGATCTGGTTAAAAAGATTAAATCTAATCCAAAAAAGATTATTCTTAACGGAAGCGGACGACAGTTTAGAGATTTTCTACATGTTAATGATGTTGCAAAGGGTCTGAAATTAATTTCTTCAAAAGGAAAAGCTGGTGAAATTTATAATCTATGTAGCGGCAATAAAATAAAATTAGATTTTTTATCTAAAAAAATAAAAATAATATTAAATGAAACAGAAACAGAAATTGAATGGGATAAAAGAAATTACAAAGGAATAAGAGATAGTTGGTATGGAAATAACTCTAAAATAAAAAAGATTGGATTCAAGCATGAAAATTTGGAAAATAAAATAGACGACACGATTAAAGCTATCTATTCAAAAATTTAATTCTTTCTCAAAACTATTAATGTTGTAAAAAAAAATTTTCTAAAAAAAGGAATTTTTTTAAGTATAAAGTCAAAAAAAATTAATATATTGATTAAAAAAGTTATCTTGAGTTTTTTTTCTAAAATATAAGACAAAGATGTTGTTAATCCGAAATATTCTTCTTTAGAAATATGAAAGTATTTTTTTGAAGTTTCAATTATCTCAATTGCAGAATATTTGTTTAATGAATTTGAAAATGTGGAGGAAATTTTCTTGGTATTTCTTTTTCTGTTCAAATCAAAAAAAAAATTACCAGAAACACTTTCAATTATTATGAGTTCTCCATTTTCTTTTAATAATTTTGAAAGCCTTTTGAATGTATCATCTAAGTCTAAATATAATAGGCTTTGAACACATATAGCAAAGTCAAACTTGTCTTTTAAAGCTTCTTTGTCTTGAGCATCTTGAAGAATAAATTTGCATTCGCTTTCTACTTGAAAGAAATTAGCTCTTTTTTTTGCGACGTTTAAAGACGCTGGGGAAAAATCAGTCCCGGTAATTTTAGCTCCTAATTTAGCTGGAAAAATAGAATGAACTCCAGTGCCGCAACAATAATCTAAGAGAGATTTATTATGTAAATTTTTTTTTCTTAAATAATTTTCAAGATATTTGTAAGGCTCTTGCCAGCTTTTAGCAAAAGAAGAAGATCCAAAATTTTTAAAAGAATCTATGTCTTGTTTATCAAAATGATTGACTAATACTTCCTTTAGATTCTTTTTTTTATCACTCAATTTTTATCAGATTTTATATATTAAATTTACAATTTTTTAAATCGTCCACAGTATTAATTTCAGATAAATTTAACTCATCACATTCCAGAAGATGATATTGGATATTACCTAAATTCATTCTAATCAACCCAAAATAATTTTCCTTATTCTGAATTTCTTTTTTTAGTTTTTTATAAGAATTAATATTTTCTTTTAGCGCATCTATACTTATTTTAGCTAAACCAAATGCTTTAAATTTTGCATGCTTAGACTTACTAAGGGACATATTTACTATTCTTCCTTCAACCTCAATAACATTTTCCATGGAGTCTTTGAGAGTTATATCCTTTCTAGCTGAAATTACATTATCCTTTGGTAATTTGATTAAGTTATTTAAGACTTCCTTTGAAAATAAAATATCGCAATTTATATGAATGTATGATGATTTAATATCATTCAATATTCTCATAGCAGAATATGCGCTATTTGTTTCATTGTATTTTTTATTTTCTACAAAATTAAATTTTAAATTTGGGAAAGTCTCGCTTATAAATTTATAAAGTATTTTTGACTTATAACCAGTAACAATTGTTATCTTTTCTATATCTTGAGACAGTAAAGTTTCAATTTGATGTTTTATGATTTCAGTTCCTCTAAAACAAACCATTGCCTTTGGAACTTTGCTTGTATAAGGCCTTAACCTTGATCCCAAGCCTGCTGCTAATATAAGTGCTTCCATATCCCTTAAACTTTAGGGTTTATTTTATAGGAAATTCTAATTATCATAAAAATAATGAAGAAATATTTCACTATCAACGATACTAAAATTATTTTTGAAAAAGAATTTGTAAAAAAAACATATATTTTAAAAACAATCCCAAAAAAAGAAGTCGAAAAGGTTTCAAAATTGATTTATAGCTATTATAAAGCGCTGAATAGAGCTGGCGTCTCGACGCCAAAATTAATAACTAGAGAAGGTCTTACTTTTAAATATGAGTTTTGTGGTGAGAGCTTAATTGATATTTTAAAAGGTAAAAAACTATCTAGATCCTTCATGGAAAACGTTGTAAGACAGATAGAAATAATTCTTAAAAATTGTAAAAAAAACAACTTAGGATTAGATCCCCACATAAAAAATTTTACCTTGTCTAAAGAAAAAGTTTTTTATGTCGATACCTTTCCTCCGGTGTCAAAACAATACATTGATCTTCTAACTAAATATAATCACAACACTAGCCAAGAAATAAGATCTCATCTTAGAACATGGACTCCTGAAAAATTGAGATATCATTTTTTAGCAGATGTTAAGAAGACTAAGGAATTAAATAAAGATTTCTATAAAGTTGCGAAAGAGAGCTTCATTAAAAGTAGGTCAATAAGAAATTTTAAACTTCAAAAAGTCAACGAAATTATCAAGATCGAAGAGTCAAACATTGCATTAAAAGGTTTTACCCTTTCTTAAAAAATACTGTAACCACCATCTACATTCAGTGCTATGCCGGTTATCCATTTTGCTCTATTGGAAAGTAAAAAGCTTGTAGCAAAAGCTATATCCTCAGGTGATCCTAATTTGCCCATTGGATGTCTATCAAATAGGTCTTTTTTTTCCTTAGCGGATAGATTAGTTAAGTAGCTTTTTACAAGATTAGTTGGAACATATCCGGGACAAATACAATTAACTCTTATATTCTTCAATGCATGATCACGAGCTAAAGACTTTGTAAAACCAATCATTCCAGCCTTGCTAGAAGAGTAAGCTACTCTCTTCTTCATTCCAAACGCGGCAACCGATGAAATATTTACAATAGATCCCTGACTATTTTTTTTCATTGACTTAATAGCCTGCTTACTACATAAAAAAGCCCCCTTAAGATTTGTATTTATAGTGTCTTCCCAGTCTGCCAGAGAAGTGTTCAAAATATCATTTCTTGAAGGATTAATACCAGCATTATTAACTAATCCATAAATGTGATTAGTTTTTTTATTAATAAAATTAAATGCGTCTTTAACATCATTTTCATCTGACACATCACATTGAATGCCTAAGAATTTTTTATTTGAAATATATTTTTTGTTAAGTGATATTATTTTTTTTTCGTTTTTTGACAGAACGAATACTCTACCCTTTGCTGCTAAGATTTCATCAGTTATCTTTTTTCCTATTCCAGATGAACCGCCCGTAACAACTATAGTTTTATTACTAAACATTTTTAGTTAATTGTTTCCAGTGGTTTGTAACAAGAAAATCTTTTTCTTTATATAGTTCAATTAAAAATGAAGAAACATATTTTGCATCTAAAAATAAAAATTTTTTATTTTTAGTTTTTGCCGTTTTTCCAATATCCTTTAGAAGCACAAATCCTATGAGATCTCCATCAGATTTTTTATCTTTTTTCATTAAATTAACTACCCTCTTAACATTTGAAGATTTATCAATATTAATATTAAGATTTAAATCTCTCATAACCTTAATTAATTGAAAATATAACTTTTTAGAAATATATCTTTTTTTTAGACTTAATTTCAATGAGCAAACAATTCCTGCTGAAATTGCATCTCCATGAGCAACTAAGTTTTTAGACTCAGATTCAAAAGCATGCCCAAAGGTATGGCCTAAATTACTTACTAAAGGATCAATTTTTCTTAGTTTTATTCTTACTTTTATTGTTTCAATTAATATTTTTATTAAAAGACTGTCATTTTCTAATGAGTCTCTTGCATATTGCTCTAAATACCTAATGAGTTTTTTTGAACCTAACAATCCATATTTAAAAATTTCGGAAAGGCCTTGTCTGCGAGAATATCTATCTGCTGTTTTTAAAATATGTATATTGTTATATACATACAAAGGCATATAGAGACTTCCAACTAAATTCTTTGTTTGTTTTCCATTTATACAAGTTTTTCCTGCAGAACTTGCATCCGCTTGACCCATTAAGGTAGTTGGGATCATCATTAATTCCACTCCTCTCATATAAATTGATGCTACAAATGCACTTAGATCTAATATAGTTCCCCCGCCAATTGAAACTATAAGATCATTTTTTGAACAACCACTCTCCTCTAAAAAATATAAAAGTTTTTCTACTTCTCTTAAGCTTTTAACGTTTTCTATTCCTCTTAGAGGAATATAGTGAAGATCGCTTTTTGATTGTTTTATTATTTCTGAAATTTGCTTCACCCAAGAATTACTTAAGGCTTTATCAAAAATAATGAATATCTTTTTGTATTTTTTAAATTTTATCTCAGATAAACCAGATAGATCTTTACAATCATCAAAAAGAAAATTTACTTTTTGATCTTCTTTAACACTTGCTGAAAATTTTTTCACGATAAGTTATGAGCTTTTTTTAAATAACCCAATAAATCCACTACTCTTGAGCTATATCCCCATTCATTGTCATACCAAACCATTATTTTTACTATATCTTCCTTAACCGATAAAAACCTATAGTCAATCACTCCAGAAAAAGGACTGCTTACAAAATCACTGGATACCAATGCGTCTTTATTTATAGAAAGAATGTCTGGATTTTGTTTCGAAAAGCCATTTAAAGTTTCTTCAATTAAATTAAAATCTATTTTCTTTTCAAGTTGAATAGTAAGGTCTGCTGAAGAAACTATATTGGTAGGTATTCTGTAGGAATATGCTACAAATTTATCCTTCAATTCAGGTAAAACCTTATATGTTGCTGTAATTGCTGAAGTATTTTTAGGAATCAGAGTCATTGAGCTAGACCTTCCAAGAGCATAATTATCAATAATCTCTCCTGGAACAGCATAAGATTTTGATGGTCCATCTAATAAATTTTGGTAGCCTAACCAAGGATGTAAAGTTGTCACAAAACCTTTTTTTATAGCGAATGTATCATTCAATAATTTCAATATCGGGGAAATAGCTGTTGCATCGCAAATACTACTAGCTACTAAAAAATCTTTAGAAATATCTATTTCTTCATGATTGACGCCATATATTACCGTTCTATCTACTGAGGCAGGATTAGGTGAATTTGTAAAAATAATATTCTTTAAACTCGTCTTTAAATTGATTGAGTCTTTCAAATTTTGATCGATTCCAGAGGAGTCAATTAGTATATCAACGCCTATTTCCGACCACGGAACTTCATCTATTTTTGGATTTGAAAATACCTTTATTTTTTCTGAATTATTTACTAAAAAATCTTTTTTTACTTTAAATTTATTCTCTAATTGGCCATAAGTTGAGTCATAATTTGCTAGATAAGCAATATTATTTATATCTGGGTTGATATCGTTAACCGCTACCAAAGAAAAATCGTTTCTACTAGAAATTATCCTATGAAGTACTCTACCTATTCTCCCAAATCCATTTATTCCAATTTTCATTTTTCCAGATAATCCATCTTAGCGATTCTATCCCATGTTAAGTTGTCTTTTAAAAAATTCTTAGCATTATTTCCTTTTTTTACTAATTCTTCCTTTTTTATCTTTATTAAGTTATTGAAAAAGAATTCTATATCTTTTTCATTTGTCTCAACTAACCAGCCTGAATCAGAATTTAATATAATTTCACTCATGTTTGTTTCAGGGGAAACCATACAAGGTACGCCTATTGACATAGCTTCTAAAGCGACATTGGGCATACCTTCTGATCTCGAGGGTAGAGCTAATAAATCAAATGAGGCTAATTCCCTCCATTTTTCAATTCCATAACATGGCTCTTTCACCATGAACATTTCAGGATTAGGAAGGTTAGTTTGCATTGAACTAAAAAATTCAACACTATCAACTTCTTTAGATCTATGTTCACCAACAAATACAAGTTTAATTAGTATTTCATCAGTGTTCATTTGGTAATTACTGTAAGCTTTTAATAGGTTATCTAAGCCTTTAATAAAAACATCAAATCTTCCCAAATAACCTACTGTATAGAAAGCTTTATTGTTTTTTTCTTGAAATTTTTTTTCGAGAGATTTATTTTTCTTTGGATCGTAGTCAGATCCATTGCTAATTATTATTATCCTCTTGTTTTTGAATAACTTAAAAATTTGCCTTTTTTCACCATCATTTAAAGCAACAAAAGAATGAATAAAAAAAGCGTAAATTTTAAAAAAAACAAGAAAAAGTTTTTTTTTAATCTTGCTCCTTGATAATGCTATATCTGAAAAACACCCTCTCGGAGATATAAATATTTTTACATTTAATAAAATAAAAAATAAGGAAAAAAATATTTGTCTTAAACTATAAATATCATGAATGTGTATTAGATCTGGTTTTCCAAAATCTCTTAAAACTCTTAAAAAAAGGAAAATTGAAGAATATGTATTTTTTAAACTATTCCAATAAATATCTTTTGAAACAGCAACTTCCGATTTAGATGATGAAATAACCCCAACATAGTTTCCATTTTGTTTTTGAGCATTTGCCAAACTAGGGACACTTTTTGAAATACCTTCTGGAGAATTATTTTCAGTATCAATATTAAATTTTTTTACAAATTTTATGGGAGCAATATGTAAAATTTTCATTTTGAAAGAATTTTTGTAAAATTTTCTTTATACCAAACATGAAGAATCATAAGAAACCATAATCTTGATTTATTAATAATTAATAAATCATCATTCTTTAACATTTTTTTCAATTTTTTTAACTTAAATAACTTTCTGATAATTGAATTTTGATCTTCAAAAATTTTATTTAAAAAGTTTTTGCTTTCTTCTGAGATAATCCATTTATTAAGAGGTGGGGTAAACCCTTGCTTAGGAGTTTTACTTATTTGCTGAAGATCATACTTCAATAAAAGCTCTTTTAATCTTACTTTGTTTGTTTTTAAACTAAATAGATTCTTTGGGTTAAATGGGTATAAGTTTTTTACAAAAAATTTATCTAAGTAGGGAGACCTAACTTCGATAGAGTTTTTCATGGAAGTTCTATCTATTTTGACTAAAAAATCATAGGCAAGTCTTTTTAAATCATAATTGATATACCTCTCTAGAATTGTACTGCCTGAATTTTTAAAAGAATTTTGCTCTTCGAGTTCCGCTTTTTGTCCTCCCAAAATTTTAAAACCCTCTTTTGTCATGTATTTCTTTCTGTAGTACAAATTCCAACCACCTCTATATGAAGCTAAACTTAAATTTTCATCATTTCCAAAAAAAATAAGGAGAATATAGGCTAGTTTCTTTATTATCGAGTATTTGGTATTCAATAAGTAATAACAAAAGGATAGGAACTTTAAGTTCTTGAAGTTAAAAGAAGGCAGTTTGCTTTTTAAATAGAAAAGTTTTGCATCTTTATAACCTGCAAAAATTTCATCTGCTCCATCTCCAGAGATTACCACTTTGTTAAAAACACTAATTTTTTTATAAATTTGATGACTGGGTATTGCAGAATAATCTCCATATGGTTCGTCGAAAATATTTACCATTAACGATACTGCTTCTTCTAAACTGGGTTGCGACATGACATGTTCCTTATGCAAAGATTTAATTTTTTTTGAAACAAATGATGCGTGGCTTTTGAAAATATCTTCTTCTTCGTATCCTAAATAGTGGCTTTCAATACCTTCATCTCTTTTAAGGCTTGATGCAACAGCTGTCACTAAAGAAGAATCAATTCCTCCTGACAAAAGAAAAGAAAATGGAACATCCGCAACAAATCTATAATTAACTGCCTCTCTAAGTGAACTATTGATTTCATTAATATCTTTGTTGGACTCTTTATCTGAGAGTTTTAGAAAAATATTAGTTGATTTTTTTTTAATATTGATTTTTTGATTCAAATAAGAGACCTCTAGAATTTGTCCTGGAAGAATTGATTTGATCTCAGAAAAAGCTGTGTTTCCATCTACATAGTATCCCTTCCATAAAAAGTGAGACATTGAATCAAAATCAACACTAACATGAGGTTTAACTACTTTTAAAATAGATTTAATCTCTGAACCAAATATAAATTCTTTTTTACTTTTAAAAAAATAAAGAGGCTTTTTTCCAAAACAATCCCTAGAAAAAAAGGCTTTATTTTCCAAACTGTCATAAATACAAAAAGAATAAAAGCCCCTTACTTTATCCAAAAAACTTTTACCGTTTTTTATGAAGCCTTTTAAAAGAATTTCTGTATCACTATTAGTTTGAAAAACATTCCCAGCAAGAGATAGTTCTTCTCTTAATTCTTTGTAGTTAAAAATTTCTCCATTAAAACTTATTAAGTATCTTCCCGAATCGTCTTGCATTGGTTGATTAGCTTCATCTGATAAATCGATAATTCTTAATCTGTTATGTGCCATTCCAAAGTTTTTAGATAAATATTTTCCAGTATTGTCAGGCCCTCTGTGCTCAAGAGCTCCTAACATCATATTTAAAGACTTTTCTATAGGTCTATTTAATGAAAAAATACCTGAAACTCCGCACATTTTGACTTAAAAAATTAGTTATCTCTTATTTTGATATATTGCGCTAATGACATAACTTATAGCAATTATTGTCCAAAAAATAAGTGTTTGAATTAAATTAACAAACAGCAATGAAACTAGCAATCCTGCTAATGAGCAAGAAGAAGCCTCTAAGAATCTATTACTATGCTGCTTTAAAAGCTTAGAATTTACCGATAATCTCCACATTATAAGAAAAAGATATAAAAGAAAGCCGAGAGTACCTTGCTCGTATAACAATAAAGTATAGTCATTATGAGTATCCGTTCTAGAATCTAAATTAGTGGGTCTGATTCTAAATGTTGCTATACCATTGCCAACTAATGATGAATCTAAATATCCATTAATTGATTCAATTAACAAGAATCCTCTATGAGTTTCAAACAAACTTTCGTCATCAGCCTGGAAATATTCAGGTAGTCCGCTATCAGAGAAAGTATTATTTTTCATAATCCAATCTGAAAGAGAGATACCTGAAATTACAATAGCTCCAATAAAAAACAATAAAATATATCTAAGATTTCTTTTTAATTTTTCTGATCTAGATAAAAAGAAGAAAAACAAAATTTCTACTAAAAGAATTATAGTTGCAGATCTAGAATTTACGTAATACATAAAAAATAATATAGCTAATATTGCAAAAAAATAAATTACCCTTCTTTTATTTGAGAAAAAGCCTGCTAATAAAAAAGGAGCTATTAGAGCAAGAGATGTAGCTAAAGAATTCTTAAATGTTTTAGTTCCTCTTAAGCTATCGTCTACTTGAACTCCAACGAAATCTAAACCATATACGTATAAATACTTATAAGACAAATAAATAATGATCGGGACTATAGAAATTGCAATGACTAAAAAAAAGAGATTGAGATCTTCTCCACTATTTAAAAGATTGATAAAAGAAAATATTAAAAATATTCCTAATAATATTTTCAAAACATAAATTAAAAGATAGTAAAAGTCATCACTTCGATCTGAAGTTAAATTATCAGGAATGCCTACAAAGAAAAAAAGTATCGTACACAAGCCTATTAAAAATAAAGGTAAAAAATTATCTATACTAATTTTTTTAGAATTTGAAAAAAATATGGCTAATAGAGCCGTTCCAAACCACAAATACGAATAATTAATATTAATAATAGGAAAAGTCCAGCTAGTTCCCCAAATTGCATAAAAGAAGGCAAATGCAAGGATAAATAATTTTCTTACAGGTAAATATAATTGAACTGAGTTTAAATTTGATTTGGATATGTCTTTAATTTTTTTCCTCCTTATCCTCCAAAGATAAAATTAACCAAGTAAAGGAAAAAATAAAATACAGAACTACTAAAAACGATGAGTAAAAAACTTTAAAACTAGGAAATAAAAATGTTACGAAAATTAAACTAGGCATAAAAAATAAAGAGATAAGTCTCAATCCTGAAATTGACATTCTTGATCCTATAAGGATTTTGATCCAATCTCGATCTTTTTTAATGTTTTCTACTGTTTCAGGTATGTATCTTGTAATAATAATTGCACTAATTAGGGATATTAAGATTAATATAATGTTCTCGGAAAGAATTCCAAAAAGTAAAATTGAACCAACTCTAATAATATCTGGTGGCAAGTTATCTAAAGCCTCTCCAGTTTTGTATTGAGTTTTATTGATTCTTGATAAAGTTCCATCTACAAAATCTGTAAATAAAACAATACACATAAAAAAGTAACCAACCATTGCAGAATAAATAGATTCATTAATTATGCCCTTGTATAAAAAGAGAAAAGAAAAAGAAGCTAAAAAAATTGAAGAAATAGTTAACGCATTCGCTGTTAGTCCCAAAAGATAAAGCAAAAAAGCCACTCTTAAAGCAATAAATTTAATTAAATTTGTAAAGAAGCCAAAATGCCTTCTTTCAAAAGTAGATTTGTAAGGAAATGTTTCCTCCAAAAAAACTTTTAAAGAAACTTTTTTTTCTCTTAAAAATATTCCAAAAAAAGATCCAAGACCATAACTAATATGAACTATAAAAAAAACAAACAGTAAGTTAGGGAATAAAAGAATATTCTTGTTTCTCAATGCAATTAAGAAACTAAAACTTAAATTTAGAATTAAATATAAAAATAAAGGGATTAAATAAAAGGAAAAAAAATCTCTTGTTGGGTCATAAAAATTTTGAAACAAACTTGCAAAAGGAATAGTTAAAAGATAAGAAGAAAATATAAATGGAACAAAATGTCTCGGCTTATGAAAAGATTTTTTTCCTCTAAATTTATTGGTAACTATTTTTCCATTATCAAATTGTTGTAAAAATAATTTACCTAAAGTTGATCTAGAGAAGTAAGTTGAGTGAATCTCAGGATCTAAAATTATTTTTTTATTTGCCTTTAAAATTCTTTGATTAAATTCTAAATCTTCGTTTCTTGGCTCTTCCTCATTAAACAATCCTATTTCATCAAATAAAGATCTTCTGAAACATCCAAAAGGGACAGTATCTACAAATTCCCTTTTTCTTGGTTTTGAAATTCTAAATTTAGATATGCCTACTCCAAAAATACTTGATAAACATAAAGAAATTGCGTGAGAAAAAACTGAAGATTTTGAAGACCTTGTTTCAATATAACCCCCAACGTTACCCACTTCATCACTGGAACTTTCAAGAATTTGAATACATTTATTTACATAATTTTTTGAATAGATTGCGTGGGCGTCTAATCTAACGATATATTCTCCCAAAGATTCTTTTATAGCTATATTCAAGGAAACGGGAGTAATTTTTTTTGGATTATGCAGTAATCTTATATTTTTAAATTTTGAAGAGATTCTTTTGACTCTTTCAACTGTATTATCTTCACTTCCTCCATCAACAATAAGAATTTCCATTTTTTCAATATCATTGGTGTTGTCTATGACTGACTCAATGCAACTTTCAATAAATTTCTCCTCATTTAGAACGGGTATAATTATTGAAGCTTTTAATTGAAATTCTTTTTGCATTTTCAAAAAGGAGTGTTCACCGGATCTCTGTAAGATGAAGATTCGATGTATTTATGTCCTAAAACAAACTTACTTATAGCGTTTCTAGCTGCAGGAATTTTACTTAAAATAAACTTTAAATGAGAAGGCAAAGGAATGCTGTGCTTTACTTCTAACACTTGCAAGTTATCTTCAAAAATAGGTATGGCTGCGTTTGAAATATTTAAAATATCAGTCTCAGAATTATAAGTACGCAAATTTAAATCAAAGGTTATTCGAATATTTCCATAAGGAAGAAAATAAGCTTCTCTATCATACTCAACAATTAGTTTAGGTCTGTAGCCTCGGGAGGTTAATTTAGCATAAGATAATTTGAGAAATTCACTGTTGCTATTAATTAGTGACTTATAATTTCCATTTAAAACCTCACTTGCATCATGTGTTGTAATTATTGCAGATGTCTTCTTAATTGCTGTTTCTACTCTTTTTTTTGATTCAAATTTGATTATGTCTTTCCTTTGATTATAGATTCTTAATCTGAATTTCTCTCTTGATTTAATCCCATCAACTTTATCTTCAAAATCTTCTTCGTTTGGAGTGTCAAAATACAAACTAGTTATAGTGTATTGGTGATTTTTAGAATTAGCATTCTCATCCACTTTCATTATTTCTCTTAAATATGTTCTTAACTTAGCTATGACTTCAGAAGAAACATAGTATTTGAACTCTTGCCTTATGAGATTATCTATTCCTTGCATATAAACTTCTCATTTCAGATTCAGAACTTATCTTAATTGAATTTATTTTGTTCTTTAAATCGTTAAAAACCAATCTATCGATGTCACTATTCTCAATGTAAAGCGTTGGAGGGTCGTAAAATCTTTTCTTTACATAAAGTGAGAAATCTTGATCATTGTTAATAAAATCGTTTGATAAAACATATGCTTTAGAACCATCTTTTATAGTAATCGCACTTTTATTCTTATCGAATAAATTTTTATTAATAAAAGCCCTTGATTCCTCACCAATGCTCAATGCTTTATCAAGAAATCCAGAAAATTTATTTTCAGATATATTTATCTTTGACCCGCTAAGGTCTAATGCATCTCCATTCAAATCTATTTTTGTTGTATTGTCTTTAGAAATAAAAAATTTATTTTTGCGAACTTCTCCATCGCAAAAGTCTAAATCAATTTGATCAGCAGAATTATTTTTAAATACTGAATCATAAATAAATACTTTGCTATCTCTAATATTTATTCCATCATCAGAACTACTTCCTTCAATTATCGAATTAGTTATTTTTACATTTGCATTATGAATTGATAATTGACCTAAATATCTCACTCCTTCAACTAATGCTTCTGACCCTCCATTCATATTCAGATTGTTTATAGAAACATTTGCAGATCTTTCTCTACCCAAAATAGCTAAAACACCAAAAGATTTTCCTTTTATTTTGCTTTTTATTGAGACTGGTAACTTTTGAGTACCATTTATGTCAAAGTCTGATTTTATTAAAATAGAAATGTCTTCATCTATAGAAAAATTGGTGCCTGATGAAAATATAATCTTTAAGTTTTCTGGAAAAATTAAATTACTATTAATGTTGTAATTTCCAGGAAGAACAATTAATTCTTTTTTTTCTATTAGATAATCAACACTATTAAGTTTAAGTGTATTCAAAGAATCTTCATATTCTATTAAAGAAAAATTGTTTAGGTAATTTATATATATGTCTTTCTCTGAAAATAACTGATTAGTAATATCATTTTGAATTTCAAATTTATTATAAGAATTTTCATTTTCTAGAGTAATTTTGGTTATCCTGTTTTTTGAAGCAAGAGATTTTACAATCTTCAAGGGTTTCAACTGAAATTCATTTGTAATAACGTTTTTTTCGTTTTTAAATTTTATTGTGGATGGAGTATAAGAGTCATTGAAAACAGATAATACATCGTAATTTCTAGAGGAAGATTTCTTTTTCTCAAAAGTCAAAAAAACTTTTCCATAGCTTAAATAATTCTCTATTGCCTCAAAATTTTTATCTAGATTTTTAAAAAATTCATTTTTAAAAAAATTTGCTTTCCTTACAGAATTTTTACTTGAATAAAGAACATCATAGTTTTCATTAAAAGTTTTTTTAGCAAGATTAACCATTAGATCTTTTCTTTCAATTAGACTCATAAGATGTTTATCTCTTAAGTGTCTAAACTCATCATCTTGAGTTAACAAATAAAAAAGGTCTAAAGTTTGAGATTTAACAAAATAGCTTTCAAACCATGAAGAATTAAAGTTTTCTAAAGATTTATTAATAGGTTTTAAAGAATCTTCTATTCTAAATAAAAACTTAAACTTCCCTCTCGTTTGATCATAAAGATATTTGAAATTATCCCCTGAAACTTGATGAGCATTATTAACAAGTAAGTTTAATGCAACAAATTTTGCTGCATAATCTAAATCAATTAGTTTCTTCAAACTTTTAAGATCTTTCTTTTGCACAGCATCAAGTAATAACTTTAGCGCTCCCAAATTTACGGAATGGTCTAAAGAAGAGCCTTTTATTTCTTTGTTATTAACTAAATTATCTGAGCTGGATAGGTGAGCGGTTACTCCTGTATTTTCCTTTCTGTCCCAATCATCATTAGACTTGAAAAGTGAATAATTAGTCATTTTATGAAATTTTTCAAACCATTCTTTGCTGTGATGTTCCACTAGCATATACATACCAATATCAATATCATTAATTTTTAAAATAACCATCTCCCCAACTGGCGCTATTAATCCTATGTCAGATGCGATTTTATTTATAATAATTGTCGATATGTCTAAATCATCTTTAGAAGTAAGTAATGAAAACCTCCTCATATTATTGAGGTAATTACCATCCTTTTTGTGCTTTATTCTAAGTGAAATTGAATTATGGTTACTTATGGGAGAAATAGAAGTACCATGAAATTTATATTTTATTTTTTCCTCAACACCGTTAACTTTTAGTTTTGCTTTTCTCCAATAATTCAATTCGTCTTTTATAAAGCCTATGCTTTTGAATTTCTCAATTTGGTCATTAACTTTTTTTAAGTCAGAACCCGACAAATACAATCTAACTATTTTTGTTTCAGGTAAAAAACTTTCATTAAAATACTTTCTAAAATCAATCTCATTAAAGAGAGCATCTGACAAATCAATGATTTTGATAAGCCTAGGGTAATCTTTAGTAAGTTCAATGGCTTTAGAATAAAAGCTGTTATTAAAATAAAAAAAAGAGTAAAAGAAAATACACAAAGCGAGAAAAGCTATTAAAAAAATTAAGAAGTTAGAAAAAAATCTAATCCTTGTCATGTTTAATTCTTAAATGGATTAATTATCAAGAATGTTACTGCTATAGGCTAATAAACTTAAATCTATAAAACCATTAAGCTTAGTTAGATTTTTTGAAAGATCATTATCTTTTTTTAGTCTTGCTTCAGCAATCAATTCAACATGGCCATCTTTAATGTTTTTACTTTTTATAATGTATTGAGAAGTATTTTGATCTAAAGCTTTTAAAAAGGTAGTTTCTTCATCAAAACTATATTTCAAGATTACTATGTAAGCTACTGTGCCAAATGGAAGTCTATTCAATAAAATTATTAATACTGAAATAACAATTGTTGCCGTAAGAGACACTTTGATATTCGCTACTCCATTGGCTATTCCAACTGCCACAGACCAAAACATATAGACTATATCCATAGGATCTTTGATTGCAGCCCTAAATCTCACTATAGATAATGCTCCTACCATTCCTAGAGATAACACAAGATTTCCACTAATAACCATAATTACTGAAGTGGTTACTAGGCAAATTAAAATCAAAGACAAGTTGAAACTTTTTTGATACAAAACTCCTTGATAGCTTGCCCTATATGTCCATGAGATAATTGCAGCACATATTAAGCTTGCAGCAAGACCTACTAAAACATCAATAACCGTAAGGTTAGCTCCAGAAGTAAGGTTAGATGTACTTGCATCTAAAATATCTCTAAAGGTTAATGTGTTTGTGTTTTCCATGTTTACAAACCTTTATTATATCTAGATTGAATAATATTTGTTATTAAGACTTTTTTGAGTTAAAAAATTCCTGAGATAGATTTATGGTCTTTTTAAAATAAATGACAATATCTCTTAAATAAAATACTAGATAAACAATAACCAACCATATCATGGTTATGTTTTCATATAATAAAACAGTAGATATAGTCATAAAAAGCATTGGTCTTAATATGACTCTTTTAATCCCTTTATAAATTTTTATTTGTTCAAAATGAAAATAAAGGCAAAAAATACCTAATGTATAAATATAGAAAGTTCCTATAGTTGCAATTGCAACCCCATAAATGCCATATCCTAAGATAATAGAGAAGTAATTTAAAAATAAAGCATTTAGTAAAGAGAGGAAAAAAATTACTAAAGTATTCATATGTTTGTTATTTGCAATTAAATAACTTTCTGGAAGAAAGGCTAACCCTTTCATGAAATAAGCAAACAAAAGCAACTGCATTACTAAAACACTTCTCTTGTATTCCTCAAGGAAAAATTGGATAAATGGTGAAATGATAATGATTGCTAAAATTAAAATTGACGCCAGAATGAATTCTGTGAATTTAGTTTGATTAAACATTAAAGAATATACTTCTTTAGATGAATGAAATTGTTTCAACATTTTTGGCAACAATAAAAAAATAACAGAATTGAATGCTGTCATTACTCCAAAAGATAAAAGGTAACCTAAATGGTAAATTCCTAGTGCTTCACGGTTAGCAGAAACCAATTGATTAATCATAATTCTGTCTATAGTAGTTATCATTAATGACAAAAAATTAAACAACAAGAGTGGTAATCCCACATAGATCAATACTCGTACTATTTTCAATTCTAAAATGAACTTAAAATTAGATATTTTTTTTATGTAAGGAATTAGCACAAATAAATTAACAATGATGCTAATGAGAAAAATTGCATCTAAGCCAAAATCATCAATAAAAAAGTAAATACCTAGAAAAACAAATAGTGAAGAAAAAAACTCAATTTTAACTATCTCATTTATTCGATCATAAAGGCGTAAATAACTAAAAATGAAGCTTTTAGCTTGATAAATTATCCCGAGAGTTAAGATATAAAATAGATAATTAGTATTAAAGATTTCAATTTGAAAAAATCCATAATATTCAAAACCAAAAAATAAAGCGAAAAAGGCTAATACAAAAATCGAATTGATTGATTGAAAAGATACAGTATTGTTTATTATTTTTTTGACATATTCTTGTTTATCCTCTTGATCAAGATTTATTGATACTTCCTTTGTCATAGAGAAAAAGATTCCTAAATTTGTATAGTAGAAATACTCAAGAATAATTACCAATATTGCATATTCTCCAAGACTATTTGGTCCTAATGATGAGGCTACGATGATTGATCGTATAAAATTTAATAGGATTACTATGTACTTAGTAATAACGAATAAAAAGCTTGCTTTGAAAAAATTAAAAAAATCCATGCTTTCTTTTTAAAGAATTTAATTAAATGATTTTTTTAAGTCCTTTTTCTAGGGTAGTAAAATCTCTATTAAGAAGAGATTTCATCCTTTCGACATCTGGCTGTCTTCTTGTCATATCCCCTTCTGCTAATGGATCCAAATGTATTATTTTAGACTTAGAGTCTAATATTTTAATTATTGTCTCAGCTAGTTGAAGGATAGTTGTTTCTTCATTATTTCCTATATTTACAATTTCATTATTGTAGATATTTTCTTTAAATGCTTTTGTTGTAGCTTTAATATGATCATCAATATAACAAAATGTTCTAGTTTGCAGACCTGATCCATAGACAGTTATGTCTTTGTTTTCTTTAGCAAGCTTTAAAAACTTTGAAACGACAAAGTCATCGCTCTGTCTTAAACCAAAAGTATTAAAAAATCTAAAAATTGTATAGTCAAGATTATGTTCTTGTTTGTAAGATTTACAGAAACACTCCCCCACATTTTTTATCACAGCGTAAGGTAACCTTGAGTTAAGTGGAGTTAGATATTCTCTCTGAGGCAATTCAACTGGCTCTCCATAAACTTCCGAAGAAGAAGAAAAAAATATTTTTTTTACTTTTGTTTCTTTTGCGAGGAAAAAGATGTTTTCTAATCCGCTCAAATCATTTAAGACTCCGATGGGATTATTTATTGTCCTGTGAACACCTACCAGAGCGGCATAATGAAAAATATATTCATAATTTCCATTCCTAATAATAGGCTCTATTTCATCAAGATTATTCACATCTGCCTTGATAAAAGTGTGATTCTCTTTTTTTGATAGGTTCTCTTTTTTGCCAGTAATAAAGTTATCTACTGAGGTAACTTCATGATCATCATCAAGGAGGGTATCAACTAAATGGCTTGGAATAAAGCCTGCTCCTCCAGTGACTAGAATGTTACTCATTAAAAAAACCTTAAACTTTATTTTACTAGGTTTGTATTTTTTATTAAAACTTCTGCACCTTTATTAGATAGATGGTTTGAGTCATAGTAAAGAGGAATTCCATCAATTTGAGCTATACATCTATCCTTTAAAACCTGGTTACAAAAAAATGAGTCCAAATTAATTTTTTCTAACAATGAATTTTTTTTGATAGAGTTTAAAGCGTAATACGAGAAGTTTTGTCTTTTTAAAAAAACTTTAAAACTAGTACTTACCTCCTCAGGAATACCTCCTTTGAAGATTTTGTTAACCATATTTAATTTTGATAAGTTCCAACCTACTTCAGGTAAAGGATAAATTAATTTTACCTTTATCTCTCTTTCAAAAAAGGAGTTTAAAAAATTGTTTAGAGTGTTTTTTTTAGACTCTCCATCCGTAGTAAAGTTAATTCCATTGTGAACAAAATATTCTCTATAGTTTTTAATATATTCAATTCCTCCCTCTTCATTATCAAAATTAAGTTGAGAAATTTGACTCCTTACAGGAAAGAATCTGAAAGACCACCTATTAAAAAGTATTACATACTCTGGGTTTATTTTTTCTAACTCTGTTAGTAATCTAGAAAAGACTTCTTTGCAATTATTCCTTGTTGAAATATTTGCATTAACTTTCCTATAAAAACCAACAATAGGTTCACAATATGTATTTATTACCTTGATACCTTTGATTTTTTTATTTTTTAAAGCAAGATCTAATGAGTTTGTAAGAGAGTCTGCATGCGAGTCGCCATATAAAACTATAGGATTTTTTTGTGAATTTAAATCTCCAAACTCACAAAACTCTAAATTAGCATATTCTTTAATAGGTTTAGTCCACTTACAAATTGAGTCATCAAATTTTTCAGGTTGAATTGCTTTCAACTCTTTGGGAGAAAACCTTTCTATGAATCCATTCGAAGAAACTCCAATTATTCCTATTGAAACTATAAATGATCCGACAAATAAACTTGAAAGAAATATTTGTTTTCTTGTAAAAAAATTTTTTTTTCTAAAAGGTGTTTCGAAAAATTTCCAACTCAAAAAAGCTAATAAAAAAGAAACCAGAATTAAAATTAAATAAAATATATTTGAGGGGGTGTTGATGCTTGCCAATCTTGCGATAGAAAATAAAGGGTAGTGCCACAAATACAGACTGTAGGAAATTAATCCTATGAATACTAATGATTTATGACTTAAAAATTTATAAACAAGCGTTCCTTGATTGGAAAAAACTATAAGTAAAACTGTTCCAATTACAGGCATAAGCGCTGAAAAACCAGGAAACTGAGTTGTGTAATCATAGAAAAATATTGGATAAGATATTAATAAAATCCCTATTAAAGAGAAAAGTTGATTTTTTATCTGATTATCTTCTTTTTTGTGTATTAAATATATTGCCGTTAGTGAGCCAAATAATAGTTCCCATGCCCTAGTAATAGAAAAAAAGAAACTGTATTCTGGAACAGCATTAATTCTTAAATCATCATCAATAAATGGAAAATTTGGATTTAAATTTGCTCCAAATTGAGATAGAAAAAAACTAAAAATCGAAATTAAGATAATCAAAAGAGTTAATGCATTTAATCCCAATTTCCAAGTAAAAATTACTAGCAAAGGAAAAAAAAGATAATACTGTTCTTCTACGGCTAAACTCCAAGTATGTAGTAAAGGTTTTTCTTCAGCAGCTGTTGCGAAATAACCGCTTTCGCTCCAAAATTGAAAATTTGATAAAAATAAAGGAATAGAAATTAGGCTATTAGAAAATTCCTTTAATGCCAAAGGGCTCATAACTAAGAAAGCAAAAGGCATTGTGACAATCACTACTAGAAATAATGCAGGTAAGATCCTCCTTGCCCGTCTTTCGTAAAAATTTACTATGGAAAATTTATTATTTATTTTTTCTTGAAAAATGAGAGATGTTATTAAGTATCCACTAATTACAAAAAAAATATCAACCCCAATGAACCCTCCTGAAAATAAATCAAAACCAGCATGAAACAAAATAACAGGAACAACTGCTAGAGCTCTTAAACCATCAATTTCCTTTCTATAATCAAAGGTTTTAAAGTTATCCATCGGAAATATGAGTTTCAATAATTTTAGATATCTCGAAATTAATTTGTTCTTCTGAATTTTTACAAAAAATCTTTTCAGAATAATCTGACTTTAATTCAGACACATTATTTTTTTTCTTTTCGGAAATATTGCTATTAAAAAAACTAAGGAAATCTTGCTTTGATTTAAAATCTTTCATAAGTTTTTTTGAAATATAATCTTCCAGTTCAAAATACCAACCTTTTTTATAAACCAGCACTTCAGAAAAGGGTATAGCTTCAACCAAAGCTGTTGAATTAGTTCCAATAACGAATTCACATTTTTTAAAATAATAATAAATGTCTATATTGTCATCTTGTATAACATATAAACTGTTTGAGATATTTTCTAAGAGATAATAATCTTCTTGCCATGTCTGATACTCCTCGGGTCTCAACTTATAAAAAATTTTATAATCATCCAGCTCTTTATTTAAATAAAGAGCTAATTCCTGAAGGACTTTCTTTGTGGTTTTTCCATCTGAAATAAATAATATTGAGTTCTTTTCTTTTTTGACAAATTTATATTCTTTATATTTTTTCTCAAAAAAGGGATTCCCACCTACCCTAGTTAGATAGTTTTTATTGTAAGAAGATAATCTAAAACTTCCCCACGCCAAGTAGTAGTCTGATAGATAATTTTTATAATCTTGATCAATGAATTGATTATGATTGTAAAGGACATAATAATTTGAGAGCACTCCGTGTTGGTAGTCTACCGTTGGTATTTTTTTATTAAAGGCAACATTAATTGAAGCATTTAAAATACCATTATCGTTATAAATGATTATCTTTGGTTTAGAAAATTTAATAATTAATTTTACAAAGAAGGATGTATATTGATTTCGCTTAAAGATTTGAGAGTAAATTTCCTTCCAATTTAAATTGAGGTCATAATTTTTTTTTACCTTCTCGCTAAATATTTTTTCTGAGTCTTTCCACTGTCTATCGATTAAATAAAATATTTTAGAAAGCCTTGTAAAGATTTTTAATAAATAGGATATGTCTATTTTATTTATACCTTTAATTCTTAAATCAACTGATTGAGTGTTAAGTATAGAAATTTCATAATTCTTTAAGGATTGAGTTAAATTCCATAACGAAGGATTTGTATAATCTCCATCTATTTCAACTCTCTTTGGACTTACATTTATTATCAAAACTTCGCTCATCTTAAAAATACCCTTTAGAGAAAATAAATCCTTAGGAAGAAGAGATATATTTTTTAAAAATGACACCAATGTTTTGGAAATATTGAAAGTTTTTTTTCTATCTATTGAAGTACCTAAAGATAAATTTTTGTGACTAAATATTATCTCGTAGACACCTTGTCTAATTAGCGGCCAAACAAGAAATTTTGAAATTATTATTTTTTCTTTTAAGAAAGCCTCTTCAAATTTAAAAAATTTTTCTATTTCACTTTGTATGAAATTTTTAGAGGGATTTTGCATTTGATTATTTAACAGTTTTTCTTAATTTCCATTCTCCATCAATAAATTTCCAAAGATGTGGAGACCTGAATTCATTGCAAAGTCTATGAAAATCCTCTTCTCTTATATCAAGATACTCCATTGTCTCTTTAAAATATTTTTCTGGAAACTCTCCATCAAACTTATTTACCAAAGCTATGGCCTCTTCTCTGTCTATGTGTTTATTTCTAACTTCTTGAGATGCGTCATAACTTGCCCTTCCAAGACCAAATTTAATATAAGTTGTGTACCAATGTAGGTCATCAATTTTGTCATCAATGCTTTGATACTTTCCATAAGTGCCTTGAGATCTGAAGGGTCTCGCTTTAAAGCCTGAATTTTCAACTGCGTAATAATAAGCTTCTTGTGGCACCCATTTAAGGTAATACCCAAGGTAATGAATTTGAATATTAGTAGAATTCAGTTCTTCTGAAGAAATTGGAAGGTAAGGCATTAAATCTTGCTTTGAAATATTATACTTTTCGATTAGCTCTTGGACTGGAAGGCCTGCAATCCACATATCATTAAAATTATTCATAGTGAAATATGATTTATCCCTCAAAGAATTTGAATTATCTGCCAAAGGATTTCCATATTCCGCCTCATTTTCACCATAAAATACCAAATCAATGTCGTATTGTTTTGCTATTTTTGGTGCTAGATTCTTCTGTCCAAGAATAAAGGTTTGAAAAGGATGAAGAAGATTTTCTATAGATAATTTAGTTAGCAGCCTCTGTACCTTGCCATTTGGTCTAAATGAAACGTTATCAAATCCTCCAATATCAATCCAATTTTTAAAATTTTGATATCCATAGTCTGTATATAAGATAGGAGACCATGTGCAAGTAAGAGGATTCATTCCGTACTTGTATTTCAAAATGTGAGATTGAAAAATACTATCTTTTCCGCCGCTACCAGGAACTAAGCAATCATAAGAACCGTCATTTTTTCGATATTTATCAAGAAGTTTTAAAAGCTCTTCTTCTCTTTTTTCCCAATCAATTATTTTTTTTTCTTCCGCGTGCTTGCAGGCATCACAAACCCCTTCATTATCTATCTGCATGTATTTAGCATCTTCTCTATTTTTTTTATGTTTAAATTCTGGAATAGAGGCTGGTCTTTGATTAGAAATAACACATTTTTTACAAAATAATACTTCTTCGGGTAACCCGTATAGAGCTCTGTTTTTCATTTTTTCTTTAGATTATGAATAAAAATTAGAGGAAATTATAATCTATTATTTTTCTAAATTATCAGAAAGAGATGAATAAATTTTTAAACCTTTATCCCCACTTTTTTCTGGATGAAATTGCATGGCATGAATGTTTTCGTAACTTAAAGATGAGCAATATTCATATTTTCCATAATTACTATAAGTAGTAACTACATCTTGTTCAGCTTCAACATAATAAGAATGTACAAAATACATAAAATCTCCACCTTCATTTTTACTCAACAATGTTTTTTTCCAAGTTGAACTAGTCTTGTTGATTTTGTTCCATCCAACATTAGGCACAGGGAAAGATAAATTTTCTATTTTTTGGTAATCAAATTTAAGGCAGCTTCCTTTTACCAATCCCAAACCTTTGGTTGTTTTGAATTCTGAACTTTCTTCCATAATTAGTTGCATTCCAAGACATATGCCTAAAAAAGGTTTTCCAGTTTCTATAAAATTGTAAATAGCATGATCTAACTTTTTTTCTTTTAAGTTATGCATTGCATGATCAAAAGCGCCTACTCCAGGTAAGATAATTCCTTTAGATTTTTCTATATCTTCTAAGGAAGAGGTAATTTTTGAATTTATTCCTGCTTTTTTACAAGCTAAATCAACGCTGTAAAGATTACTCAACCCATAGTCAATAATTGCAATATCAATATCGTTTTTCATTTTTTATTTTCAATTCTTAAATTGTATCCGGCATTTGACAAAGCTTCTTTTACAGAAGTCACTGTAAATTCCCCAAAATCTTTAAAGGATATATTTTTACTTAAGTACTCTGTATTGCCATGATCATTAGACTTATTTTTTATTCTGTTTAGATTTAATAATCCATAGTGAAAAATAGATGAGGCTCCAAATGCATCTACATCTGAAATATTTAATAAATCTAAGAAATGTTTGGGTTCTTTAGCTCCGCCATGAAAAATCAATGGAATTTCGAGCTTTTCTTTTACTAAGCTATATAAATCTAAATTATAACCCTCACCTGTTCCCTCATTATCAACTGAAGTTAATAAAATTTCTCCTACTCCACAATCTTGAAGTTCAAGAACCCAATCTAAGACTTTTTTTCCAGTATATTCCCTACCATTATCGGTAAAAGCTAAAAATTCTCCTTCGTAATTAATTGCTTCTATTGATGCAACTATCGTAGAAGATCCAAACAATCTTGAAGACTCTTTGGCAAAACTAGGGTTATTTATAAATGCGGTATTAATTGAAACTTTATCTGCTCCGGCCTTCAAAAGATCTTTGATATCTTCGATTGACCTGATACCCCCTCCAACGGTTAAAGGTATAAAACAACTTCTAGCTGTTTTTGAAACTAAATCATTAAGACTATTCCTTCCATAAAGACTTGCTACTGTATCTTGGTAAATAATTTCATCTGCACCCATTTCAGATAACAATTTTGCATATTCTTCAGGATTGCCGAGCACTCTAAGCCCCTCTAAATGAATACCTTTTACGAGATTTGGTCCTTTGATGTCTAACTTGGGAATTATTCTTATGTGTTTCAAATTTTTTAAAGAAAAAAAGGATTAATTAATTCAGGATATTCTCTTTGTGAAATTGTTTCTTTGAGTATTTGATTGTTGAGCTTTTTATTAAGAAAATCTAAAGCTACTTGATCGGTAAAATCTTTATTGATTGTATATCTAACTTCTTCATTTTTCTTTTGCTTTACCGCATCTATGGAATTTATTTCATTCTGCTTAATTTTTGAAACTAAAGACTCTTGAGCAGCAAGAACAGATTTCATTGTAAATTCAAATGGGGTTTCTTTTTTTAAATTAGGAAGGCAGTGATATAAGATAGGCCCGCTATCAAGTCCTTCTGAAAGCAAATGAACAGTCGCACCCACATACTCAGGGTTGTTGTCATATAGAGCCCAAAAATTACATGAAGATCCCCTGTAATATGGAGATAATCCCATATGTATATTCAATGCTTTATTTTCTATGAGAAATTTTATAAGCCAACCTTTTATAAAGCTAGAACCGAAAATTACATACACATTCGAGTCCAATGCTGGAAGAAGTTCTTTTTTTGTTAAAAAGTTAAGATCTCCATTTTTTATTGAAAGTGATCTTACGTTAGTGTGTAAAAAATCTTTAGATTTAAAAAATTTTTCTTCTGCAGCCATTACTTGAGAAAAGTAATCTTGCATTACCTGACTCTTCTTAAAAAAATCTTCAACTTGGCCTGGAACAACTGTATTGCACTCTTGTATTGCATAGACCTCATCGCATATAACAGATAGCTTATTTATAAGAGATATGTGACGAGGCTGGTTACTTGTAAATACTGTTATCTTCATTTTTGTATTATTTTGAGAATATTTGCATGATCCTCTCTAGGAATTTCTAAATTTGATTTGATTGACTGCATAGATGTATTTGACCTAAATCCAATTTTTATTCCTAGGTCTCGAAGAATCTTGAGAGTATTTGAGTCATAATTTCCACAAGGGTGCGACATTGAAATAATATCTTGATCTAAAATACTTCTTAAGTGGCTGACATTTTTTTCATACTCTTCTTTCTGTTCTAATATATCCAAGTCATTAATTTTCATTGGATGAGAGTTGGAATGCAAACCAATTATATGACCATTATTTTCTATCTCTTTAAGATGTTCATTTGAGAGCCATAAAATATTTAGAACTTCTTTTAAATTAAATTCTTTTATATCCATGATATCTAACATTAATTTTTTATAATTATTTGGTTTTAAAATTTCATCTCTTAAATATCTAAATAATTTGTCATTGAAAGAATAAAATGAAAATTCATCTAAATAGTCAGCAGGCATGATGTTCTTAAAATTTATACTTGAAGCATATTTTGATTTTTTAAATTCCATAAAAAAACAATCGTAAAAGTCATCCACATCCTCAAAGGCTACAGTTCTAAAATATCTAAAGATTTCTAGGTAGTCTGGATCACCTCCAAACGGAGATGAATAAACAAAAAAGAAAGCTTTTATAGCTTTCTTTTGAAGAATTGGAAGAGCAATATCATATTGACATAATAAAGCGTCATCAAAAGACAAGCAGATGTCGCTTTTGTGCAAGTCATTATTTAGTGCTTTTTCAATATATACGTGAGCATCATTTATCAGATAATGATTATCCAACCAATTTAAAATTTGTTCGAATTCTTCGCTACTAATAGCGCCTTGTCCATTAGGATGTTTCTTGTCATGAAAATGATGAAACATTACTGCATGAGAAAAATTGTGAGGATATTCAATCATTTTGTATGAAAGTACTAATTAAAGAGAAAATCCATCATCGATAACTATATTTTGACCACGAATATATTTGGAGTCATCCGAACACAAAAAAGCTGTGAGACCATTAATATCCTCAGGGCTCAGCATGCCCTTTGAGTGAGCAAAAGAATTGTATCTTTTTAAAAATAATTTATCTTGTCCGTCTAAAACTCCTCCTGGACAAATACAATTTACTCTAAATTTACTACCTTTAGTATAGTTTGATAAATACTGACTTAAACTTTGAATTGCTGATTTAATGGCTACATATTCTGCAGGAAGAGTCATTTTTGTTCCTTTATACAAATCAAAATTTGGAGGCATTAAGCCATAAATAGATGAGAAATTAACAAGCGAAAAATCTCTTTTTTCTTTAATAGAATATTTTGCACACTCCCTCATAAAGAAAAAATATCCTCCTAAATGACGCGAAATGTTATCTGAAAAGTTGTTTAATGAAATATTCCAAAGATCTGTGCCATATGCTTTATTTTTCGGATATGAGACATTAACAGCAGCATCTATACCTTTTAATTTTTTTGCTGAGGATTTTATTAAAGATCTTATTTGTCTTGTATTCGTAATATCAGCACAAATCGTTTCAAAAGATTTATCCTCGTATTTATTTTCTTGTTTTTTTAAAAGACTATTATTTAGATCTACACCAATAACTTGAGCCCCTGATTCTAAAAATGAATCAACAATATTTTTTCCGATTAATCCTGTAGAGCCTAAAATGATTACAGACTTATTTTCTAAATTTCTTATTTTTTTCATAAAGGAACTCCGCAATATAGGCATCGGTTAAATCATCAATATCAATTGCCCTCTCCTTTGGAACAATAATAGATTTTACCTTGCCAGAGAATAGATTTTTTTTGGTTAAAATAAAATCAGGTCTTGTTACATAACCGACTGTAGTAATATCATAGTATTTTGGTGCATCTTGCCTTCTAAAAACTTCTTTATTTTTTTCTATCAAGTTGGTTAAGCCCTTTTTATTAACTCTAACCATATTAAAAGCTGGGTTTCTAAAAGACGGAGTAACCGAAATAATTACATCCACATTCTTAGTAAAAGCCTTTAATAAATTATTTATATCTAACTGAGATCTCAATGGGGAGGTAGAAGGCAAGCTTAAAAAAACATCGAAATCTTCATTTTTTTTCTTTAGATATTTAACTGAATGTTGCCATGCAAGCCATTCGGGAGTTTTATCCAAAGCTAAATTTTTTGGCCTATCAATTACCTCTGCTCCATACGTTCTTGATATATTTTTGATTTCTTTTGAGTCAGATGAAACAAAAACTTTATGAATTTTTTTATTAATCTGAGCTGCCTCAATAGAATGAGCTATAAGGGGTTTTCCTCCTATTTTGAATAGATTTTTATTCTTTAAGCCTTTTGATCCCCCTCTGGCAAAAATGAAAGCATAAGTTTTTATATTTGGCATAAAGTATTTTTCTTTGATGAAGTTTTCATGATTTCTATTAAATTAGTGACATAAATCGAGTCATCTAAACTAACTTCCGGTTTAGAATTTTTTAAGGAAACTTCTTTAAAGTTTTTAAGAAGTTTTATATACATATCATTTAGATCAATATTTTTTTCTTTATATAAAATTTTTGCTTTTCCTCCTAATTTTGTAAAAGAAATAGAATGCTCAATAAGATCTAATATTAATGTTCCTTTTTCTCCAATAACTCTACAGTATCTAGTTTTTTTGGAATTCAGAAAATCCATATGTAAATTTAGATTTAATCCTGATTTACTAAAAAAAATTGCATCTATGCTTTCTTCAACATCTACTTTTAAAATACTTTGATTGAAAGTCTTGCAAAAAACTTTATCAAATTTACCAAAAATCCATGTGATGTAATCCAATTCGTGGCTTAATTCTCTAAGAACGCCTCCTCCTAAAGCGTCTCTTGCTGAAACTGTATGTTTATAATTTGTATTTTTTCTCCATAATGAGAGATGCTGACCTACATTTACATTTATAGATAAAATTTTTCCTATTTTCTTTTTTTCTGAAATTGTTTTTTTAAAAAATCTTAAAGCCTTATTAAATCTAAAGTTGTATCCAACATCTATGATGTTTTGTTTGCCCTTGAATTTCTTTAGAAAAACATTGAGTTTTTTGAAATCAGATGTAATTGGCTTCTCAATCAAAGTTGGAATATTTTTTTTAAGAAAATATTTTGCATTATCCAAATGAAGAGAAGCAGGAGATGCGATGATTGCAAATTTTGATGTTTTTAATGATGCTTCTTTTACTGAGGTATAGAAGAAATCCACATTTTTATTTCTTCTTTTCAAAGATTTTCCTGATGCGGATATATTTCCTATTTTAGACTTTGGAAATAATAATCTTAGATTTGATATATGCCTTTCAGAAATAGAGCCTGTTCCCACGACAAGATAATCACAGTTATCATTAAATTTCTTCATAATCTTCATTTGCTTTTTGAAATTCTGAGATACGTCCAATGTCTAGCCAATATTCATGAATAGGAAAAATATTCACCTGTTCTTTTCTGTCTATTAAATTTTGTATTAAAGATGGCATATCCATCTTTTTTTCTTTACCAATTTTTTTTACGATATCTGGGTTAAGAACATAAATTCCAGCGTTTATAAAAAATTTTTGGAATGGTTTCTCTTCAATTCGCACTAATCTAGATTTATTTTTATTTATTACGCCATAAGGTATTTGTATCTGATGCTCTGAAATACAAACTGTCAAAACTGAGTTACTTTTATTATGATTATCAAGTAACTTTTTAAAATTTACATTCGTTAAAAGATCTCCATTCATCATGATTAAAGGCATATTAATTTCTTTTTTTGGTAAAAGGCTTAAGGCACCAGCTGTGCCTAATGGACTCTTTTCATCAATATACTTAATAGAAACATTCCACTTTTTACCATTACCAAAATAATCTTTAATCTTTTGGGACATGAAATGAGTTGAAATGAAGAAATCTTCGAATCCTGAGTCTATAAAATTTTCTAAAATAATTTGTAAAATAGGTTTAGAGCCTACTTTCAAAAGTGGTTTTGGAATATTATCAGTCAGAGGAGTCAGTCTTTTGCCAAATCCTCCAGCCATTAAAAATACGGGATTTTTTAATGAATTAAGTGAAGATTCTTCAAAAAAAGTTTTTAATCCAATAACCTTTTTATTTTTCTTACAAATAGGTATCTGAATAACTTCTTTTTCTTTCATTATTTTATTAATTTCCGCAGGCGGTGTATTTTCAAGAACATAAACAGGGTTTTTATTGGCTACTTTTTCGATATTCTCACTCATTCCTATTCCGGCCAAAATTGCCCTTCTTATGTCACCGTCAGTTATTGTGCCTACCAACAAATTATCGTTTTTAGTAACTAAAATAATTTTTTGATCAATTACTTCTAATTTGGATATTGCATCAGATAAAGTTTTATTGATGTCTAGCAGACATGTTTCCCAGCTTTTTAATGACAAAATTTGCTCCTTATTCTTATTTTAAGAGATCCCCAAGATTAAGTGATTGCAATGATAATTGATTTTTAGTTGAAAGCGAATCTTCAAGAGATAATTTTATTACTGAGTCTTCAGTTTTAACGAATACATATTTACTTCTTTTCAAAACCACTTCTCCGGGTTTCCCTAGGTAAACATTACTAATTTTGGGAATCTTGATTTTTCTTAGTTTGAGTTTTTTTTTATTATGAAATGTTTGAGCACATGGTCCCGGATCAGTTAAAGCCCTTACAAAATTGAATATATCTCGAGATGAACTATTCCAATTTATTCTTTCGTCGCCCTCTTTTCTTTTAAAAAAGTATGAACCATGTGGATGAATAGACTTTTGCTTAATTCTTTTAAAATCTCCGGACTCAACTTTAGCAATGGCTTCATACAAGCATTCTGCACAAAGGCTTTCTGCTTTTATTAGCAGCGTTGAATAATCATCTCTATCAGATATTGGTCTTTTTTTTTGGAGGATAATATCTCCTGTATCAATACCTTCATCAATAAAATGTACAGTAACCCCAAATTCCTTCTCGTCATTGATCAAAGCCCAATTTAATATATTTCTTCCTCTGTAAAAAGGTAAAGCTCCAGCATGACAATTTAAAAAACCCATTTGTGGCAGGCTTATAATTTCTTTTTTTAAAATTTGATCAAATGACATGGAAACAAATAAATCAGCATCGTATTTTTTTATTTTAGCTACAGCTTGAGGTGAATTAATATTCTTAAAAGAAATAAAGTCTACACCCAGTTTTTTGGACCACTTTTTTAGTTTTAGATCAGGCTTTTCAAAACGTGAAACAATGAAAGATAGTGAAAATTTATTATCTTTTGAAATCTTTTTTAGCGTCTTGTCTGCCCAAGGACCATCACCGAAAAAGCCTATATTTAACATTAGATGATATCTTCTTTTTTGTAATCCTTTTTAGATTTTGTTCCAAGAATTTTCCATAAGTTCATTGGGCTCATTCCTCCCCCAGGTCTTTTAAATGCAAGATTTTTTTCTGTGAATTTTTCTCCTTTTTTTATTATTTCTTTTGCGACAATACTTTTTCTAACAATGTTTAAATTTTTCATCTCAGATTTAGAAGGTTTTTTAATATTACTTCCTTTGAGAGTTTCAAATTCTCTTATTAAAGTAATCATATGTTTCAATTCTTTAGGATTTAGAGAAGCTTTATGATCAGGTCCTTTTAATTTTTTATTTTTAGTAAAATGTTTTTCTATAACACTAGCTCCTAGAATAGCTGCTGATAAAGATACTATAAAACCCTCTGAATGATCTGAATAACCTATATCTGTATTAAATTTATCTCTGATGGTTTCCATTGCTCCTAAATTTATTTCATTGATTTTTGCAGGATAGTCAGATGTGCAGTGGAGAATAGTAACCTTTTTTTTAAGTATATTTTTTCCTTCTACGGAGTTAAATGCGTTAGTAAAATCCTCCTTTAAAATTTTTTTTGGTTTGTTTTTTTTAAGATAGCCAAAAGCTAGAATAGATAAAGCTTTTTCAATTTCTTTAAGATTAGACATTCCAGTTGAAAGAATAATATTTTTTCCTGTTAGAGCATGAGAAAGAAGAAATGGTCCATTAGTAATTTCTCCAGAAGGGACTTTTAGATATTTTAAATTAAAGTTTGATACTAAAAAATTTAAACTGTCATAATCAAAAGCAGTTGATAAGAAATCTATATTTTTTTCTTTGCATTTAGACTCCAGATCGAAATAAAAGTCACTTTCTAACTCAAGTTTTTTTAACATTTGATACTGAGACTCTTTTACGCCTGAGTTTAGAGATTGATATGATGCTTGTTTGGCATATGGGGTAGATAGATTTTCAGCTTTAAAAGTTTGAAACTTTATTGCATCTGCTCCAGACTCACTCGCAATATCAATTAATTCTAGAGCTAGTTTCTTATTTCCATTATGATTTACTCCAGCCTCTGCGATGATGTAAGTTTTTTTCATTTTTTTTTAATCATCCCTTCCTTAAAGATCATAGAAGGTTTTTTTTAAGATGTTATCTAAATTAAGCGAAAAAATTTTTTTAGCTATTTTTTCTGTGGCACCACCCTCGCCATAAGGATTTTTAAATTTTTTTATATTACTCAAAAATGACTTTGAAAATGCTTTTTCAAGAGCGCTATCAATAGAGTCCTCAGTAGGCAGGCAATTAATTACGCTTTTTCCAATTATTCTTCCCAATTGTCTATCTCCAATATTGATAGTTGGTATTTTAAAGTGTGGAACTTCAATTAATCCGCTAGAAGAGTTTCCAATTACCAAATCTACATAGTTAAGTAATGAAAAATATAACTGTTGACCATAGGATGATCTAACCGTAGATTTACTTTGATTTTTTTTCACAAATCTTTCAATTTCATCATTTATTTTTTTTCCTCCAGGATCAGCATTTGCTTTTGAAAAAAATAAACTTACATCTTCAATTTTGTTTAAAGATCTTAATAAATTTTTAAAATGTTGCTTAGAGGTATCTCTCTCTAAAGTTACTGGATGAAAAGTAATGAAAATATTTTTTTTTGAGAATGGCAAAGAAAATTCCCTTTCTAGTTGTTTAGTATTTATGTATTTATTCGATAAGATACTATCAATTCCAAGAGATCCGACACAAAAAACATTTTTAGGGTTCTCTCCTAATTGAATTATTCTTTTTTTATAAGCGTCGGTAGTACAAAAGTGAAAATGTGACATTTTTGTAATTGAATGCCTAAATGACTCATCAAAAGCACCTTGAGTTGTCTCGCCTCCATGGATATGAGCGATAGGAATATTAAGAATCGTAGCAGATACAGCAGCAGCAAAAGTCTCATATCTATCGCCTAGTAAAACTAATAAATCAGGATTTAAACTATTTAGACTTCTAGATATTTTTTCTACGGCTATAGAAAAAGATTTTGAAACTCCCAATCTAGAATTATTGATTAAAGAAATATCTATTTTTCTAGTTATTTTGATCTTATCTTTGAATATGGCATCAATAGTGTTCCCATATTCTTTAGAAAGATGCGTTCCAGTTACGATAAGCTGAGAAGAAGAACTTTTATTTTTTTCTACTTTTTTAATCAATCCTGACAACAAACCATACTCAGCTCTAGTACCAGTGAGAAAGCAGATATTTCTTGCTTCTGAATTAACCATTTTAATTAAGTTATAGGAGAGCTTGGAACGTTAACAAGTCTATCTGAGATCCATTCTGTATTTTTTAGATTATCTTTAAAAGACCTGTTATATATTTTTAATTTATGCATTGGAGTCCATGTAGGTCTTGTCATTATTCCGTTTTTCTGTGTAAATTTAACAAAACTTTCCTTTTCCTTTTTACTTTTCAAGATCAAGCAATTTAACCAATAATTTGATTTGGACAGCTTATTTTCTTTAACGAAATTAAAACCAAATTCTTCTCCCCACTTCTGATATTTTTTAGCTATGAGTCTTTTACTCTTGAGAAATTTTTGAAGAGATTGAAATTGTGCAAGACCTAAAGCTGCATTTAAATTGGGCATTCTATAGTTGTATCCAACTTGATCATGAGCAAACTCCCATCTATGAGGAATTCTTGCCGTGGTTGATAGGTGTTTAGCCTGCTTTGCAATTTTACTGTTATTGGTCAAAATCATACCTCCGCCACCAGTAGTTATTATTTTGTTTCCATTAAAACTTAAAGTTGAAATATCAGAGTTTATGCCGCAATGGTTATCTCGAAAAAAACTCCCAAGAGACTCAGCACAATCTTCTATTACTGGTATTTTAAATTTTGAGCATATTTTTTTTATTTTCAATGTGTCTGTTGGAAATCCATAGGTATTTACGAGAAGTAAAGCTGAAATTCTTCTGTTTGATTTTTTATTCCAGCAATGACCGTCTTTTCTAATTTCAGCAAATTTATCTAGAAAAATTTTTACAGTTTCTGGTTTAACTGTTAAGTTTTCCCTATCTATATCCAAAAATGCTGGATATGCGTTGCAATATCGTATTGCATTGCATGTAGCTACAAAAGATAAAGACTGAGTAATCACCTCAGAATTTTCTTCAACATTTGAAATTTTTAGAGCAAGATGTAGTGCGGAAGTTCCATTCACGACCGCTACTGCATGTTTTATTCCTATATAAGCTGAAATTTTTTTTTCAAACTCAGTTACTGATTTTCCAATACTTGATACAAATGAAGAGTTAACTACATCAATAAGATATTTTTTTTCTTTTTCCGCTAATGTAGGCTCATGAAGAGGGATGAATCCCTCAGAATCATATAAATCTCTTACAAAATTAGTAAATTCATCAAACATTATAAATATCAGGCTTATATTTTGAGAGATTTTCAGGAACTGAAAACCATTCAACCGTTTCAATAAGGCCTTCTTTTAAATTAGTATAAGAATCAAAGCCGGTTAACTTTTTTAACTTCGTACTATCGCAAACTAATCTAAATACTTCAGAATTTTTGGGCCTTCTTCTCTTTTTCTCAGTTTTTATTTGAATATCACTATCAGTGACATCTTTTATTAAAGAAATTAAGTCGTTGATGCCTACCTCAACATTAGTTCCAATATTAACCGTTTCTCCGATTGTTTTTTTAGACTTAGCTAATTCTAAGAATGCCTGACATGTATCCTGCACGAAAGTAAAATCTCTAGTAGGGGAGATATCTCCTACTTTTATATTTTTTTGGTTATCAAGTATTTGAGAAATGATGGTTGGAATTATTGCTCTAGCAGATTGTCTTGGTCCATAAGTATTAAAAGGTCTTGCTATTGTAACTGGTAAATCAAATGAATTAAAAAAACTCATTGCACATGCGTCAGCAGCTATTTTACTTGCACTATATGGAGATTGAGCTTTTAACGGATGGCTTTCATCGATTGGAACATATTCCGCCGTTCCATAAACTTCGCTTGTGGATGTAATGATTAGTCTTTCTACACCATTTCTTAAGCATGAGTTACTTATATTCAAAGTACCTCTTACATTAGTTTCAAAATAGGACTCAGGAGCTAAATAAGAAAAAGGAATGGCAACCAATGCTGCTAGGTGAAAAACTATTTCGGTATCTTTGGTTAGGTTATTACAAAAAAATGGATCCCTAATATCGCCAGAAACTATTTTTAATCTTTTATTATTATTTCCAGAAATTTCTTCTAACCAACCTAGATTATTGAAAGAGTTATATTGAGCAAGCGCAATTACGTCATAGCCCTTTTTTAATAGAAGCTCAGTAAGATGAGATCCTATGAATCCATCTGCACCTGTAACTAAAACTTTCATTTTTATTTTTTATCTATGTACCAGCTGATAGTTTCTTTTATTCCTTGTTCAACGTTATGCGAAGGAAAGTAATTCAATAATTTTTTTGCTTTAGATATATCTGCTCTTGAATGCCTAATGTCGCCAAGTCTGAAATCTTTGTAAATTGGCTTTATCTTAATAATTTCACCAATCGAGTTTTCAATATTTTTGTGAATCATAGAAAGTAATTTATTTAAAGAGGTTTGATTGCCAACAGAAATATTATATACCTGACCCTTGGCAATTTCATTTTCAGATAAGGCCGCAATTATATTTCCCTGAACAGCATTATCTACATAACAAAAATCTCTTGAAGTTTCGCCATCTCCATATATTTCAATATCCTGATTGTTTAGAATATTTTTGATCCATTTTGGAATTACTGCAGCATAATCGCCATTTTCCCTTTGTCTAGGTCCAAAAACATTAAAATACCTTAGACCAATAGATTTAAAACTGTAATGCTCTGAAAAAGTGTTTGCATAAAGCTCATTTACATATTTAGTTATTGAATATGGATTTTTGGGTTTCCCTATAACATCTTCTACTTTTGGCAAAGCTTCGTGGTCTCCATATACTGAGCTTGAACTAGCATAAATAAAATTTTTAATATTAGAGTCTCTAGCTGAAATTAACATATTTAAAAAACCGGATATGTTTGCTTCATTTGAGCTAAATGGATCAGAAATTGATCGCGGGACGGATCCAAGGGCAGCATGATGTAAAACGAAATCAATTTTTTCCAAAGCAGAAAAACAAATATCCTTATCGTTGATATCTCCTTCAATCAGGTTAAATAAATCATTATTGTAATTCTTGGTAATCTCAAGTAATTCGTCTTTGATGCCCAAAGAAAAGTTGTCTAGGCCGACTACTTTTTGATTCAAACTAAGTAAAAAATTAACCAAATTAGATCCTATAAATCCTCCGGCACCTGTAATTAACCAAGAATATTGATTTTTTTTTAAATGATTTATGTAGTTATCAAAAGTTTTCAACTATAACCTATAAATATTTTCTTTTTTTTTGAAAAGATTTTTCAAGTCATAAATTATATGATTTGTTTTTAAATATTCTTCAAAATTATTTTTCCCCAAATCTATAAAGAGAGAATGAGGTACTGCAATAATTATTGCATCGTACGATTTTTTTGGAACTTTAATAACAAAATTAGCATCATAATTTTTTTTTGCTTCTTGAATGTCTATTAAGGGGTCATAAACGTCAACCTTAGAAACCTTTTTTGCTAGGTGATTATAAAGGTCATAAACTTTTGTATTTCTATGGTCAGGACAGTTTTCTTTAAAAGAAAAACCTAAAATTAAAATCCTTGATGTCTTGATTTTAAGGTTTTTGTATTTCATTAGATTAAAAATCTCTTTTGAAACAAACTTGGACATAGAGTCATTAATCTTTCTGCCTGAAAGAATCATTTCTGGGATATGGCCACTTTCAATAGATTTATATGCAAGATAATATGGATCTATACCTATGCAATGACCCCCTACAAGCCCAGGTTCAAAAGGCAGAAAATTCCACTTTGTTCTTGCAGCTTCTAATATAGAGTGCGTATCAAGACCAATCTTATTAAAAACCATCGAAAACTCATTCATTAAGGCTATATTTATATCTCTTTGTGTATTCTCAATGACTTTTGCTGCCTCTGCAGTTCTAATATCTTTAGCCTTAAAAGTTCCAGCTTTTATAATAGATTTGTATAACTTATCTATAAAATCCGCACTTTCTTTAGTTGATCCAGAAGTAACTTTTTTTATGTCACTAAGCCTATGTTTTTTATCTCCTGGATTAATTCTTTCAGGGCTGTAACCAGCATAAAAATCGATATTTAATTTTAAGCCTGAGGTTTTTTCTATAACAGGTATACAAAAATCTTCTGTGACTCCTGGATAAACAGTTGATTCAAAAATCACAACATCATTTTTTTTTAAATGTTTGCCAGTCATCTCGCTTGCCCTTTTTAGGAAAGTTAAGTCTGGTTTTTTATCATTGGTGATTGGCGTAGGTACGGTAATAATAAATGTATTACATTTATAAAGGTCATTAATACTTGAAGTAAAAAATAGCTTTTTATTTAGTAAATGCTTCTCTTTGATTTCACTTGTCTTGTCATTGCCCTTTTTTAATTGATTAATCCTTTTTTTATCAAGGTCATATCCAATAGTTTGATAGATATTTGAAAATTCAACTGCTAATGGAAGGCCAACATAGCCCAACCCCATTATGCCAATTATGGGGTCTTCTCCTGCAGAGTTTTTTACTTTTTTCATATGATTTAGGCAGACTAAAAATTAATTGAGATTTCTAAAAAAATGTAAGACCGAACTAAACAATGCAGCAAAGAATAAACCTAGGATAGCTCCTATGATATTAATTTGAAGTTTGTTTGGAAAGCTAGGATAGTTTGATTTGTAAGCTTCATCGATAATTTTGTAAACAAACTCCTGTCTTACATTTGCTAGAGATTTATCTGCAATATTTTCTTTGATTAAAGAAAAAATTCTTGCCTTTACTTCAGTGAGAGACGAACTAACAACCTCTTTCTCCAAAAACTTTATAAGTTGTTCAGATTCTTCAATAGCAACCTTTCTCATATAATTATTAAAATAAAAGACAATATTATTGGCTATAAATACAGAAAGATCTGAATCATAGGTTGTCACTATGATTTCTACCAATCCGCCTTCCTTTTTTTTAATATCTAGTATTTTTTTTAATTCTCCTACTGCTCCAATATCTGAAGGCTCCTTCCCAGACCATGTGTTTGAAGTTTCATTCCATTGTTCTGGAAAAAGCTTTTCTTTAAGTTCATATTCTTTGATAAATGATTTTAGAAATGTTCTTGAATTTAATATAGCAAGGCTAGATATAGCCTTACTATTTGTTTGTGGAAGTTGTATTCCAGCAAGAGATGCTAGACCTCCAATTGCTGATGATGAATTGTCATCTGCTTCAGTATTATTTGCGATCAGTATGTCTGATGAATACAGTGGCGTTAATAAGAAAGATGTAATAAAAGCTATAATAAATCCACTGGGGACAAGAATATAAAAAAAATAACTATACTTTTTAAAACCATTATAGACATCCAACAAAGAGAATTCCTTAGGTGAAATATTTTCTAGATCGTCTTCCATTCAAAATATTATAAATTATTTTATGTCGCCAATTTCTAAAGTTTGTGATTTTAATTTTATTTAACCCATTTATTTAAATATTTAATGAATGAATACCAAGAAATTATTGCGCTTAAAACGATAAATGAAATACTTATATTAGAAATGTGATCTATAGAAATTGGAACGATTAGAGTAAACCCAATCCCAGTCATTTGTAAGGTGGTTTTAAGTTTTCCTAAAAAATCAGATTTTAAGTCATTAACTTGTCTAGAATGAGAGAGCATGAACATCCTTAAATAGCTAATAGAAATTTCTCTAGTGATTATTAATATTGAACTTATTAAAATTAATTGACTATCAAGTTTATAGGTAAGCCAAATTAATAAAGTTGAAACAAAGATTTTGTCTGCAAGTAGATCTAGTAAAGCTCCGGATTGAGTTGTTAAATTATTTTTTCTAGCTATGAAACCATCCAAATAATCTGTTATTGAAGCAATAATAAAAGTAGTTACTGAGAATAAGTAAAAGTCATATTCAAATAAAATAATTATAGGAAATAAAAGAAATATTCTTGAGAGTGATAAAAAATTAGGAAGATTCATTTTCATTTTTTAAAGAAAGAATAAATTTTTTTTGCTTTGCTTTCTCCTATACCTGGTACTGATTTTAAATCATCCAGTGAAGCTTCGATAACTTTATCTATGCCTCCAAAATATCTAATTAAACTTATTTTTAGTTTTGGACCTAATCCATCTATTTCATCTAAGTTAGATGAAAACATTTCTTTGGATCTTCTTTTTCTATGATGATTGATTGCAAATCGATGAGATTCGTTTCTTACTAATTGAAGAAGTTTTGATATCTCTTTTGTATTCTTTAACTCAAGGCTGTTTAGACCATCATGCAAAAAATCATATTTTTCGTTTCTGTTAGGCCCTTTTGAAACTGAAATAAATGTTATTTTTTCTAAAAACCTTTCATCAAGATTTTTTTTAACAGTATTTAATTGACCTTTACCTCCATCTAATAAGATTACTTCTGGAAGATCTAAATCATTATTTTGTAAGTTTTTACATCTTCTTTGAATGGCTTCGCTCAAAGCTAAGTAATCATTGTTAGAATCTTTTTTAATATTCATAATCCTATAATCTTTTTTGTTAGGACCATCTTTAGTTATGGATACACAAGATGCCGAAACGTTTTTTCCTGAAGTATGACTGATATCAAAACCTTCTAGCTTATTGATAGTTTTTAATTGTAAAAAACTTGCAAGAGACTCTAAACAATTTGGAATCCAAGAAAAATTATTATTTCTTGATAATGCATCTTCAGCCTGAGATACGCAAATATCAATTAAATTCTTATTTTGCTTATTTGGTTTATGGATAACTATTTTTGGAGATGTTAAATCTATTAAAAACTCTTTTGTTTCTTTTAAGATTTCGCCTTGGTAGAGCAAATTTACTATTCCTCTGTTTTTATTTTCAATTACATAACTTTCTAAGAAAACTGATAAAAGTTCTTGATCAGATATATTATCTTTTGAATCTGGATAAAAATTTTGAGAGCTTGTTATCCAGCCCTCTTCAATTCTGAGGACGCTAAGACAACAATTAAATTTATTTCTTTTTATGACAAAAACATCTAAATCTTCGAATCCTGTTAAAACATTTTGTTTTTTTTGAGTATCCCGAATTGATTGAACTTTATCCCTGTAAATTGCAGCTCTCTCGTAGTCTTTTTTTTTGGAGTAAAAATCCATTTTTTTTTGAAGATCCAACACAATATTTTTTGTATCGCCAGAAAGAAAATTAATAGTATTTTTTACATCATATGCATAGTCATCTTTAGAAATATTACCTACACAAGGTGCCGAACACCTATTCATTTGATACTCAATGCATGGGCGAGTTCTGTTTTTAAAATTAATATCCTTACAGTTCCTTATTTTAAATATTGACCTTATTAGGCTGACGTTTAGTCTCATGGCTCCAACATTTGCAAAAGGGCCAAAAATAGTATTTGCAGGATTCTTTTGTCTTGAAACATAAATCGCCGGATATTCTTTTGAAGTAGATAAATGAATTGCTGGATAAGATTTATCATCTTTAAATTGAATATTAAATGGAGGTCGTTTTTTTGAAATTAAACCTTGTTCTAAAATCAAAGCGTCGGATTCCGTTTTTGTAATGATCGTTTCAATATATTTAATTGAAGATTTAAGTTTAGCTATCCTTTTACCTTCTCCTTTTCTAATATTAAGGTAACTCTTGACTCTATTTTTGATATTTTTAGCTTTTCCTATGTATATAATTTCATTTTTTGAATTATAAAATTTATAAACTCCTGATGATTCCGGAAAATCTATACTTTTATCGAAAAGTAATTTTCTATTTGTAAACTGAGCTTGCTTTCCCATCTGGTCGTCTTTCATCAGAAAATGCTTCGATACCATCTTTTTTCATTAGAATGGAATGTATTTCGCCTAATTTTCTACTAATAAGTTTTTTATCTTTTTTTAAAGATTTTACAAGACTAATATCAAGTTGTTCATGAAATAATACATCTGGAAGATGTTGAAAATGTATTCTGCTTTTTTTTGAAGATTCCTCTAATGACATTTGAAAATCTATTACATTTAAAATCTCTTGTAAAACGCTAGTAATTATTGTCGAGCCTCCTGGAGAACCGGTTATTAAAAAAGGTTTTTTATCATGAAAAACTATTACAGGAGACATTGAAGAAAGAGGAGTTTTTTTAGGCTCTATTTTATTTGCTTCTGACCCTATCAAGCCATAGGCGTTTGGATACCCAGGTTTTGATGAAAAATCATCCATTTCATTATTCATTAAAATTCCTGTTCCCGTAGGTATTATCCCCGATCCATATGCAGTATTTAATGTATAAGTATTACTTACTACGTTTCCCCATTTGTCTAAAATCGAAAAATGAGTTGTTTCTTCGCCTTCAATTAAATTAACACTTGCTTTTGTAGGTAATTTTTTTTCTTTAATTTTCTGAAAAATTTTATCTGCGTATTTTTTTGATGTGAGAAAGTCTTGGGGTACATTATAGAAATCCGGATCTCCAAGGTATTCAGCCCTGTCTTTGTAAGCATAATCCATAGCAGAAATTAAGATTTTTAAATACTCTTCTGAGTTATGCTCTAATGAACTCAAATTAATGTTTTCAAGAATGTTTAAAATCTGAACTAGAGCAATTCCACCAGAACTGGGTGGAGCCATAGAACAAACTTCATAATGCCTATAGCTTCCACAAACTGGATTTAATATCCTGAGTTTGTATTGACTCAAGTCTTCGAAACTTAAGATGCCTCCATTCTCTTCGAAGAAATTTGAAATTCTCTTTGCTGTTTCTCCTGAGTAAAAATCTTCTTTTCCATTTTGAGAAATTCTATCTAGGGTTTTGCCTAAATTTTCTTGAACCAGAATATCTCCCTTAGAAAATCCTTCAGATCTTGTAAAAATTTTTTTTGCCTCTTTATTTTTGGAGAACTTTTGTTTGTATTTATTTAGATTTTTTGCTTGAAAATCAGATAATACAAAACCTTCTCTTGCTAGATTAATTGATGGTTTAATTAAAGATTTAATATCAATTGTTCCGAACATCTTTGATACATAAAACATACCTGATACTGTCCCAGGAACTCCTGAAGCCAAAATTGAATTTAAACTTAGCCCTTTTATTACTTTTTCATTATTGTCTTGAAACATTTTTTCATAAGACTTCAATGGGGCACGTTCTCTATAGTCAATAGAAAAAGTTTTGTTTTTTTCTGCTAGATGAATTAGCATAAATCCACCGCCACCTAGATTACCTGCCGAAGGATTTACAACGGCCAAAGCAAATGCAACGGCAACTGCGGCATCAATTGCGTTTCCTCCATCTTCTAAAACCTTTATTCCAATATCTGTAGCAAGATGATGTCTTGTAGCTACAGCATATGATTCTGACTTTATGAAAGAAGAATAAGATAGTAATAGAATTAAAAAAAATGCTATTACTGGATACTTTGAAATATAGATTTTGCTAATTTGGCTTATCTTCTGTATGCCTTTCACCATTAAATATTGCAGCAAATTCTAAAATCTCTCCAGATTCATTAAAAACTCTATGAAAGGCACCATCAGGTACTGGAATTACGTCTCCTTGCTTGACCTCAAATTTTGAGTCATCGATTTGCATTATTCCTATTCCTTTATAAAACACATAAACTTCTTCTTGACCTTCATGCTTGTGGCCAGATGTACTTTTGTTAGGGTTTAACTTAGTTATACTGGGTACGAGTTTTGATAAAGAGTTATTATCCAACACAACGTACCGATCATCTTCTTTAACTATATGCCAATCATTATCCATGAATTAAATTATATATGATTCAACTTTTTTTATCATTTTAGAAATATTCTTCGAAGCAGTTATTTCTCTTCCTAGGACAATATAATCGGTTCCATTTTTTGTAGCTTCTTCTATTGTAGCTACTCGAGATTGATCATCATTACCTTGCTGAATTCTTATACCTGGACTTACAGTGACAAAATTTTTACCTAAATTTTCTTTAATTTCAGGAACTTCTCTAGCTGAACAAACAACGCCATCAACATTATTTTTCCAAGCGCTCATTGAGAGAATCTCGACTAATTCAGAAATTTGAATTCCAAAACCCATATTTTTAATATTATTTTCATTTAGACTTGTAAGAACAGTAACTCCAATTAGTAAAGCTTCACTTTTTGTATGTTCTTTTGCTTCTCTCGCGGCCTGTATCATTTCTTCTCCTCCAAGAAGATGGATATTTGTCATCCAGACGTTCTGATTAAGTAAGTTTTTGAGAGCTTTAAATACAGTATTAGGAATATCATGTAGCTTTAAGTCTAAAAAGATATCAAAACCTTGGTTATTAAAATTTTCTATAATTTTGGGCCCTTCGCCGGCATATAGTTGTTTTCCAACCTTTAATCTAAAAATTTCTGGATCTAATAATTTTGTTATAGAACTTGCTTCTTCGACGGAATCAAAATCCAAAGCTACGATAATTTGCTTAGGTTTAAGGATTTTCATCTTTTTTACTAGAGAGAACTTTTGGGTTTCTTCTAAGCAACCTAGGTAGCTGAAAAAATAAAGAAACAACAACTCCAATAAGAACAGAAAAAATCATTGAAAACCCAACAGATACACCTTCAATTTTCATAAAAAATAAATCCAATTTAATTAGGGTTGGGTTTAGATTTGTGAATAAAAAAAAGAATGAGATGAGAAGGATTAATAAAATGAAATAGAAATATTTCATATTAAAATTCTAACACAATCTAATTAATTCTTTGTTTTAATAATTTTGAAGCTCTAAAATAGGGTATAGATCTTTTCGGTAACTCTATAGACTCACCTGATTTTGGATTTCTTGCTCTTATAGATTTTCTGTCTCTAATACAAAAGGATCCAAAGCCTCTTATTTCAACTCTATTTCTCTTTTTTAATGATTCAATAATTACTTTTTGGATTAAGTCAGCTGAAAGGCTTATATCTATTTCATTATAATCATGTAGGTTTTTAGATAGTAAAGAAATAAAATCAGATTTCTTCATTTAATCTTTTGAAGAATCGCTTAGCTCTTCTTGAATAAGATCTCCTATTGAAGTTTTAGTCTCAGATTCAATTTGTTTATTTTTGGATATATTTTCTTTAATTAACTCTTTTTCCTGAGATTTTTCTAGAGCAAAGACAGACAAGTTTACATGTCTATTTTTTCTATCAATTGAAGTTACAAGAGAGGTTACACTGTCTCCTTCAGATGGAATATTATCTTTAAATTCCTTATTTTTTATTTTTCCAATAACGTCTTCAGCTAAGTTTATAAAGATTGAGTCTTCTCCTATTGAGCTTACAGAGCCAGTGAGTTCCGTTCCTTTAGGATTATTAGTAACAAATGTATCAAAAATATCTTCAGATAACTGTTTAATGCCTAATGATATTCTTTCTTTATGAGGGTCTATTCCAAGAATAACTGCTTCTACTTCATCGCCTTTGGCAAAGGATTTAACTGCATCTTCTTCAGCTTGATTCCAAGATAGGTCAGACAAGTGGACAAGTCCATCAATATTTCCATCGAGACCTATGAACATTCCAAAATCGGTAATTGATCTTACCTTGCCTTTAACAACATCTCCAAGGCTATTATTTTCAGAAAAAGTTAGCCAAGGATTTTCCTGGCACTGTTTCATTCCTAAGGAAACTCTTCTTTTTTCAATATCAATTTCTAAAATCATTACATCAACTTCATCTCCTAAAGAGACTACTTTGGAAGGATGAATGCTTTTATTGGTCCAATCAATTTCAGAAATGTGAACTAATCCTTCTGTATTTGAATCTAATTCTGCAAAAAACCCATACTCAGCAATACTAGAAACTTTTGCTTTATGGATTGAATTGATTGGAAAAATATCTTTTATATTCTCCCAAGGATCACTCGATAATTGTTTTAGCCCAAGAGAAATTCTTAACTTTTCCTTATCAAAATTAGTTACTTTAAAATCAAGCTTATCGCCAACATTAAGAACTTCTGAAGGATGATTTATTCTTTTCCAGGTAATATCAGTAATGTGCAATAAACCGTCAACTCCTCCGAGATCTACAAAAGCCCCATAATCAGTAAGGTTTTTAATTGTTCCAGAAATTAACGAGCCTTCCTGTATGGTAGCAAAAATCTTCTCTCTTTCTTCTGAATTTAAATCTTCTTGAACCGCTTTTCTAGATAGAACGACATTGCTTTTTTCCTTGTCGAGCTTAATTACCTTAAAATCTTGAAAAGTTTTTTCTAAATGATCAAAACTGTCCAAAGGTCTTGAATCTACTAGAGAGCCTGGAAGAAAGGCTCTTACACCAGCAACATCGACAGTCATTCCTCCTCGGACTTTTCCAGAGATGTAACCCTTAATCATTGCTCCAGTTTCTAACGCCTCTTCAAGGTTTTTCCAACTCTCATCATGCATTGCTCTTATTCTAGATACTCTTGTAGAACCGTGTCCGTCTTCAACGGCTTCAAGTGATACTTTTACTTCATCGCCTATAGATAGCTCACCATCTGCTTCATCTGCTAAAAACTCTGTTCTAGGAATGAGTGATTCTGATTTTAAACCTACATGAACAGTTACCCAATCTGAAGTTAGGTCTACTACGACTCCTGAAATTAATGCCCCTTGTTCAAAGTTCAAAGTTGTAAGACTTTCGTCTAAAAGTTTTTCAAATGCTGTTTCTGTCATAATTTTTTAAAATGCTCCATTACCTCTACTTCTACTTCCTGGATACTCAAATTACTTGTATCAATTATTAGTGAATCATCAGCTGGTTTTAAAGGAGATATCTTTCTATTAATGTCTTCTTCATCCCTTTGCTGAATTTGCTCTAAAAGGTCGTGCATGAT
>CEVU01006382.1_pt1 | contig 58527 bp, 56 predicted proteins | sample 427081 | NCBI WGS metagenome assembly CEVU01 (sample SAMEA2623868, study PRJEB7988) | marine metagenome | biome: marine biome (ENVO:00000447); feature: deep chlorophyll maximum layer (ENVO:xxxxxxxx); material: "saline water (ENVO:00002010), including plankton (ENVO:xxxxxxxx)" | depth 80 m | reverse complement strand
AGCTGACCTCCGCTCAGGGCCGACAACGCGCAACCCAGGACGACGGTGGTCACGGTCAGCGTCACCCCTCCGAGGATCAGAAAAGATACAACCATTTGTGTCATGACAGCCTGTAGTGGCGCTACGCCTGCGAGAAGCATCCCTGTCATCGTCCCAGGCAATAACACCAAGCCGACCATGCGCATTCGCTCAATCGGTGGCGTCAAAGCAATTTTCACTGCTGTTGCGACCTGTGGCCGGATAGCGGCGCGCTGTCGAAACCCTAAAGCCAGCATTGCCTCAATTTGACCGCGCTCCTCGCGCACCAACTCGGCGAATCTTGCTGCACCCGCTGAGGTGGCGGGGAGTGTATTTCCCAGCACTATGCCAGCCATAGGTACCAACGTTGATGGTTCAAGCGGAAGCACTCCAAAACAAAAAACGACGACTAAGGCTGCGGCAACAGGGACACTCACCGCCAAGGCTGAAAGAAGGATAGAAGGCCGGTTAGTTCCTAAATCTGCTGTTCGTCGGCGCACCAGTTGGGTCGCGAAGAGGATCATGGCCGAGCACCAGAGCCAGCCCCAAGCGATGTGTGCATCAGGCTTGAGTGCAGGAACCAGCAAAGCTCCTGCCATGAGTAGCTGAATCACCGACCGAATCGAACTAATCGAGATAGAAGGAATAAGACCAAGATCAAAACGCCAGGAAGCGAAAAGTGTTAGGGAAACCAAACCAGCAGCGGCGACGACCCCCCAAGGTGAAACGGTCGCTGTTGCCGAACAAATCCTCAGCATGGTGTGAATCTACGCTTAGGAGAAGGAACTTTACTAGGACGCTATTTGAGAATTATTTATTTCTAGCGCCCTCGGCAGGATTCGAACCTGCGCTCATGGCTCCGGAAGCCACTGCTCTATCCCCTGAGCTACGAGGGCGGGTAAGCGAATGTATCGCTTTCCGAAGAACCCTCCACACAGCAAGTTATTTAACCACCTCGATAAGTCGCTTCGAGTCAGGAGGGTCTCGGCGGTACAGTCAAGTTTGTCTTGTCGTCTTTGTAGTTACAAGATGCCCATCCTGACCTACAGGGAGCGAGCTCGTGATCACCGAAGTCTTGTCAGCAGCCTTGATGGACTCTTTAAGAGAGTCAAAAATTGAAGTTGCTGTAAACGAGATCCAGATGGAACGCCCTTCGCTGCGTGATCACGGAGATTGGTCTTCCAATATCTCCTTGGTGATATCTAAGAAAGCGGGCCGAAATCCTCGAGAGTTGGCGACCGAGTTAGTTGAAGCAATTGAACGGTTTTCGAATCCTCTAATTGAGAGGATGGAGGTTGCAGGTCCAGGCTTCATTAATTTTTATCTTTCACCTCGGTGGTTGCATGACGTGATGCTCGAAGTTCTAGGAGAAGGCGAAGAAGGTTATTCGCGCCTAGAGATAGGAAAAGACGAATCGATAAATCTTGAATTCGTATCCGCTAATCCGACTGGCCCACTTCATGCTGGAGGTGGGCGCTGGGGCGCTTATGGAGATAGTCTCGCTCGCATATTTCGTCGTTGCGGTTATCAAACATTCACCGAGTACTACGTGAACGATCGGGGGCTTCAAACCGAGCTGTTTGGAGCTTCGTTACTGTCTCGTCAAAATGGCACTGATCTTCCAGAGGATGGTTATGCGGGAGAATACGTAGCCGAATGGGCTTCGGAAATGCCTCTTGATGTGGATCCTGTCGTATGGGGTCGAAAAAGAGCTCTAGCTGATGTTGAGCAATCTTTGGCTTTGATGAATGTTGAATTTGACCACTGGGCAAGCGAAACGGATCTAGTCGAGTCTGGAGCCATGGAAGCGGCGCTGGCGGACCTCAAGGCTGGGGGATGGATCGATGAGAAAGATGGGGCGACATGGTTAAGGACCTCCGAATTCGGCGATGAGAAAGACCGGGTCCTAATTAAAAGCGACGGTGAACCTACCTACTTTGTTCCGGATATTGCTTATCATCACGAAAAGTTTGAACGCGGAGCCCTTGTGATTGATGTTCTAGGAGCAGACCATCATGGTTATGTCCCTCGTATGGCGGCTGCGATGCAAATGTTGGGACACCAACCGGAATCATACGAAGCCATCATTGGCCAAAATGTGACTCTGGTTAAAGATGGCCAAGAGATCAAGCTTTCGAAACGTACTGGAACAATGGTTGAAGTCAGCGAGTTAATCGAAGCGGTTGGACCCGATGTAGCTCGCTTTGCCTATTTGCTTCAATCCATTGATTCTCGGCAAACTATCGATATTGACGTGCTCTCCAAGCAAGCAAATGAAAACCCTGTCTATTACGTCCAATACGCACATGCGCGCATAGCATCCGTTGGACGTGAAGCTGCTAGCCGTGGGATAGAGCGAGCTGCTTTAGATTCGGTTGATGTAGGGCTTTTGACGCATGATCGGGAATTAGAGGTTCTTCGTTATCTGTCAACGTTGCCTGAGATTCTTGAAATTGCTGCTCGGGACAGGGCCCCTCACCGAGTAGCCACATGGCTTCGTGAATTCGCAGCAGCTTTTCATGGTTTCTACCATGATTGTCCAGTTCTCAGATCTGATGTTGACGCCGGCATTCAACAAGCGAGGCTTTGGTTGGTTGAATCAGCCCGTGTTGGCTTCGCTATCGGCCTGGATCTGCTGGGCCTTACGGCCCCGGAACAAATGTGAGAAGGGTCTCATGAACAAACCAGAAAAATTTAATGAGCCGATTCCGTTATCGCTTCTGCCTGATTCTGCGCAAGTTGGTTCCAAAGGAGAGTTGCAAATAGGTGGCTTAGCAGTTGACGATCTGGCGAACGAATATGGAACACCATTATTTATCTATGATGAGGACCACCTCCGTTCGAGATGTCGCGAGGCTCTAAGCGCACTCGGCGCAGGCACCGCGTACGCAGGAAAAGCTTTTCTCTGTGTTGCAATGGCAAGGCTGGTTACCGAAGAAGGGCTTCACCTCGATGTAGCAAGTGAGGGTGAGCTTCGAACCGCGATATTGGCGAAGGTTCCTGGGGAACGTATCGTCATGCACGGAAACAACAAATCAATGGATGAGCTTTCTCTAGCGCGCTCCTATGGTGTTGGGCGAGTCGTAGTTGACTCATTCGACGAACTTCGCCGACTTCGAGAACTCCACGATCAAGACGGCATCATTTCTCCAATTTTGTTGAGAGTGACGCCAGGAGTTGAAGCTCACACGCATGAATATGTCTCGACTGGCCAGAACGACTCTAAGTTTGGATTCGGCTTGGAGTCTGGTGCAGCGGCGGCGGCGGTCGAAGAGTGCAAAGCTAATTCCGGTGTCAACTTGGTGGGTATCCACCAACACATTGGGAGCCAGGTATTTAGAGTTGACAGTTTTGCTCGAGCCCTCGAAGTAGTTGTCAGGTTTTCGGAGCCACTCGGGTTGCCTGAACTATCTGTTGGTGGAGGCCTGGGTGTCGCATACCTCGAATCGGAGTCGGCGCCGTCGATTACTGAATGGGGTGAGATGCTGCATCAAGCTTGCGACAGCCTCGGAGTCCAAGCTCGAGTTTCTGCCGAGCCTGGGAGGTCGATTGCAGCTCAGGCGGGAGTAACTGTTTATTCCATAGGAACTATTAAAGAACTCCCCGACATACGGACCTACATGGCAGTCGATGGAGGTTTCGGTGATAATCCACGACCCATGCTATATGGCAGCGGATACACGGCATTCGTGCCGAGCAGAGTTACGGAGGCGAGAAACGCTGTAGCCCGGATTGTCGGAAAGCATTGCGAGTCAAGTGATGTGATTGTTCGAGAAGCTTGTTTGCCAGACAATCTGAGAGTAGGAGATTTTTTAGCAACCCCAGTAACAGGGGCTTACGGATATTCGATGGCTAGTACTTATAACCGGATGCCGCGTCCGCCGGTAATCTTTGTCTCCAATGGCGAATCGCGACTGGTGATTCGTGGGGAATCCGTGGAAGATCTGATGACTTTGGATGTCGACTGATTAGCTATTTTCTTTTTGGTTCATCTGTCGTAGTGAACAATCGACCCTAAGAAGAGGCGCTTCGACCGGTACGGTTGGAGTTATGCAGTCGGAATCAGATTCAACAATCCGCGTAGGGCTCCTAGGTTGCGGAACAGTTGGTGGCGCCCTAGCCAGAATTATTCATAATGACGCGGATCGAATAGCAGCGCGTACTGGAATTCGACTCGAGTTGGCAGGGATAGCGGTTCGAAACTTGTCTGCTGACCGAGAAGCCGGTATCCCTCAAAAACTTTTTACTCGTGATGCTCCAGGGCTCGTTAACTCTCCGATGGTTGATGTGGTTGTTGAAACTATTGGTGGAATAGAACCGGCTCGTCAACTGGTTATTGACTCGCTTAAATCAGGAAAGCCGGTGATTACAGCCAATAAAGAATTGGTTGCCAACGTTGGCCAAGAACTTTTTGAAGCTGCCGCTACGGGTGGCGTTGATCTCTTTTTCGAGGCGGCAGTAGCAGGTGGAGTCCCTTTGATCCGAGTTCTGCGAGAATCTCTTGCCGGGGAACAAATACGCCGCGTCATGGGGATCGTTAATGGAACAACCAACTTTATTTTGACGAAGATGACTGAAGACGGCGCCGACTATGCCGACGTTCTTGCTGAGGCACAGAACCTCGGTTTTGCCGAAGCGGACCCAACTGCCGATGTCGAAGGCGGCGATGCGGCTGCTAAAGCAGCAATTCTGGCAACCATAGCGTTTGGGGCGAAAGTAGTTGCCGGTGATGTCTACCAAGAGGGTATAAGTCAAATTTCCAAGGACGATATAGCTGCTGCATCGCATATGGGACACGTCATTAAATTACTAGCGGTAGCAGAGTCGGATGGTGAGCAAGTAGCTGTAAGAGTTCATCCGACGATGGTGTCTAAAAATCACCCATTAGCGGCAGTTCGAGAAAGCTTCAACGCTGTGTTCCTGGAGGGCTCCGAGGTGGGTAATCTCATGCTTTACGGCCGCGGTGCTGGCGGAGGGCCGACGGCCTCGGCAATCCTTGGAGACGTCATCTCTGCTGCGAGAAACCTTCAACAGGGAGTATCGAGCGACATGGGGTTGTTGTCGGATTTCCCCATTCGAGCCATAGATGAGACCAGTAGCGCATTTTATCTTCAGCTAGATGTCGAAGATCGGCCAGGCGTTTTGGCTGCCGTAGCCAGCGTCTTTGGCGAGCACGGTGTTTCAATCCAGTCGATGGAGCAACAAGGCCACGGAGCAATAGCTCATCTGGTATTCATTACCCATGAGGCACGCGAAGCTGACCTCCAGTCGACATTACGTGAGTTGCGGAACTTAGAAGAGGTTCGTGACATAGGGGCCTTAATTCGGGTTATAGCTGAATAGTTACGCAGGAGATTGTTCGACAGTGAAGTATCAGAGCACGCGCGGTGAAGCGCCGGTTCTTGAATTTAGTGATGCCCTGCTGGCTGGGTTAGCAGTTGATGGTGGGCTCTACGTTCCGGTTGAGTTTCCTACTATCACTGCGGCTGATCTTCGTTCCTTTGCCGAAATGTCATACAGCGAGATAGCGACGCGAGTTTTAGAACCTTTTGTTTCGCCCTCAATCGATTCGAACGATCTGGGGAACATGATTGAAGATTCATACTCAACATTTCGTCACCCCGACGTGGTCCCAGTGAAGCCGTTGCCGGCCGAAATTGGCGACGATCGCTTCTTAGCAGAACTCTATTGGGGGCCTACCTTTTCGTTCAAAGATGTAGCGCTTCAACTATTAGGGCGACTATTCGAATATGAACTAACCAAACGTGACTCAGGTGTGACGATTGTTGGTGCTACTTCGGGGGATACGGGTAGTGCAGCAATCGAAGCCTGTAAAGACCGAAGCGGGATTGAGCTTGTAATGCTTCACCCTCGCGGGCGTGTTTCGGATGTGCAACGACGACAAATGACCACGGTAGCGAGCCCCAATATTCACAACGTCGCTATCGATGGAACCTTTGATGACTGTCAGGACTTGGTTAAGGCAATGTTCTCTGACCTTCAATTCCGTCAGCGGCACAAGTTAGCTGCGGTCAACAGCATCAATTGGGCCCGAGTTGCTGCTCAAACGGTCTACTACTTCACAACAGCGACTCGAATAGCTGGGCCGAACCAGCCAATTTCTTTCTGTGTTCCAACCGGCAATTTTGGCAACATACTGGCTGGATATATTGCCTCCCAGATGGGTTTGCCAATTAACAGATTGATAATCGCAAGTAACCACAACGATATTTTGACTCGGACACTCTCTTCAGGGGTAATGAAAATTCAGGACGTTGAGCCATCGACAAGTCCGGCAATGGACATCCAAGTATCCAGTAATTTTGAACGTCTGCTCTTTGATCTAAGTAACAGCGATTTTGTTTGGCTGGCAGCGGCGATGCGCGACTTTCGTTCCTCTGGTTCGATGACGCTCCAGAAAGCAGTAGCTAAACGAATGCGAAACTTATTTGATGCAGATCGAGTCTCTGAAACCGAGGTACAAAAAGAAATCTCTAGCCTCTACTCAACTCAAAAAGAATTCTTAGACCCGCACACTGCTGTTGGGGTCCATGTGATCCGGGGAATGAAATCACTCGATGGGCCGGCAGCGGTAATGGCGACAGCCCATCCAGCCAAATTCAACACTGTTGTCGAGGAAGCTACAGGAGTCGCTGTCCCGCAACCCGTTGAAATTGCTGAACTGATGCATAAAACGGAACGCTGTGTCGATTTACCTAACGAGCTCTCGGCTGTTATGGATTTTGTTTCTGCTGCATCCACGATTTGAGAATCGTCATAACGTTGTGAGTGGCCCTGCCGTGTGAGTAGCCTGCAGCCACCGTTCTTTTGCTCACGCCCTTGGTGAATCGGGCAACCGAATCTGGTCGGCGACTGCCGGCCCGACCTAGATGAGCGGCCCGAAACGACATCCCGGCGCATCCATCTGCTCCGAGACTAAGAGGATTAAATGTCAGACCAGCCAGACCGAGCGCTTCTTGAAGCAAAGTCTCGGGACGATCTAGTAGTTATGGCAGGCGCTCTAGGAATTGAAATTGCCCCTCGAGCGCGGAAAGCCACCATCATCGACGACCTTTTGAAAGGACCGTCAGTTGGTCAAGAAGCCGCGGAGGCTGAAGTCTCTACTCGACGGGTTAGACGCACAGCTGAATCAGATGGTGCAGATGTGGTTCAAACTGAACTGGCCAACACCCCCGAGGGTTCGTCTCTCAATGAAGATGAAGTTCAGAAAGGCGGAGAAGCGGTAACTAAATCAGATAGCGATAGTGAAGATGCAGGCGTTGGGGAACCTGGTAATCGTCGTCGTCGTCGTCGTGGACGCGACCGAGATAAAGATGACAACTGGCAGGGGGATCCGGTCGAATGTGAGGGAATTCTTGATCTCCGAGACGAGGGGTACGGATTTCTGCGGACTAGAGGGCCGCTACCTTCTAACGACGATGTTTATGTAGCTGCGAAACAAGTTCGAACTCATGGGTTAAGAAAGGGAGACATCGTTAAGGGGGCGAGTCGACCTGCTGCGCGGAACGAAAAAAACCCTGCGTTGGTGCAAATCGACGAAATTAACGGATCCCAACCGGGTGACACACGTGAGAGGCATTTGTTTGAAGATCTCAAAGCCATACACCCTCGAGAGGCTTTGAATCTAGAGCTTGCTGGAGCAGAAAATTGCACTGCCCGAGTTGTAGACCTTGTTGCACCTATTGGTAAAGGTCAGCGCGGGCTCATTGTTTCGCCACCTGAATGTGGGAAAACATCCACCATCAGGGAGCTAGCTGTTGCCTTGGAAACCAACCACCCAGACCTTCACTTGATTGTCCTGTTGATTGATGAGCGACCTGAAGAGGTCACTGAGATTGCAGATGTAGTTGAAGGTGAAGTCTTGGCGTCAACCTTCGATAGGCCAGCTGAAGAGCACATCCAGGTAGCAGAACTGACGTTAGAACGTGCGAAAAGAATGGTGGAAGGTGGCTTAGACGTCGTAATTCTTGTTGACGGCCTTAGCCGACTGGCAAGGGCTTACAACATGGCAGCGCCTGGCAATGGCAAAGTACTGGTTGAAGGGGTGGCAGCGGGAGCCTTATATCCGCCGAAACGTTTCTTCGGCGCCGCCCGAGCTCTGGAAGAAGGCGGATCGTTAACAGTTATGGCCACTGCCGCTATCGAAACTGGTTGGCACTTGGATGAAATGATCCTTGAATCACTGCAAGGAACAGCTAACTCTTTGGTGCGTCTTGATCGGAGAGCCGCTGATCGACGGGTGTATCCCGCCATCGATTTGGTTGCATCTTGCACACGTGAACTCCACCGGCTTAAAGGTGATGACCGGGCCTTAGCTGGACAGGCCCTTGCAGATGCTCTAATCGCAATCGAAGACGAGGAACCGGGTTCAGCGATTGACTGGGTATTGGAGCAAATCAATGCGACCAGCTCCAATCAACAAATCCTTGCCCAATTGGCAGTATCGAGAGACAGCTAGTCGTCATTAGAGAGAGATGGCAGGGAATTGTGTCCTACGGTGTGCGATTCGTGGAAGTACCCGCCAGAATGGTTGAATCATGAAAAGTGATATCCACCCCAATTACCGACCGGTCGTATTTCGCGACGCTGGTGCTGAGTTTTCCTTCATCACCCAATCAACAGTAGAAACCAGTGACACGGTTGTTTGGGAGGATGGCACCGAGTACCCGCTTGTCACGGTCGAACTGTCCAGCGCCAGTCATCCATTCTTTACAGGACAAATGAAGATCGTGGATACAGCCGGACGAGTAGAAAGATTCGAACGGCGCTATGGGCGTCGTCGTGGTTCAGAACAGAACTCTGACGAGGGCGAAGAATAAGTCGACTAGTGGCGCTAGACCCGGAACGCCGCCGTCAATTACACGCGATGAAGCTCCGCTCAATCGTGAGCGCTCACTTGGAGTTGTCGATAGAAGAACTGCTGGGAACCGACGACGGCGCATCAGCGAAGCTGAGCGACGGCAGCGTTGCTGTCCTCGCCGAGGAGCGCCACAATCGAGCTCTAGGTGGAGCGTTAGCTTCGTCAGCTCGTTCAACGGCTGATGAAATCCATTTATTCACCACGGGAGCCGGAAACATATTGGCGCGCCGCGCTTCTCTGTTTTCTGGGCCGATCACAGTTCTGGAAATTGAAGACGACCAGATAAAAGAGGCTACGCCTGCTGAACCGCTAGCTGAAACAAAATCTGCAGGTGCAGCCGAGCTAATCGCAACGTTAGAAGAGTCAGGTCTTGACGTGATCTTCGAACACGGTGTGACCGTCGGGGAAGTTGAGGGCCTCGAAGTCGCAAGAATTGTCTCGGGCGAAAACGGAGATCGTATTGATGTTGGAGTAGGTGCGCACGATCGAGAAGCATTCGGGCTCCTTTATGGAGAACTACCCACAGCACAAGCGATCCAGCAAGTAGCCAATGTTGTACGAACACACCGCGCACCCGGCGCCGAACCTCATCCGCTAAATCGTCTTGGCTCTGAACGGTGGTTGAGGGCGCATCTTATCTCTCAGCCCGAAAGGGTCGGTATGAGGCGGCTTTCTGCTGCAGCACCTCCCGTCCAAAGAACGAACTTGAAAGAGGCGGTTCCGGCGGTTGCAAGAGGTGTGTCGTTAGATGGGCGAGATACCGTTATTGTTTCCGCAGTCGGCATCGATCTGGATCTAGTGCCCTTTGCTGCGGATGCTCGACTCCTACACGACCCCAAAGCTGAATTAAAGATCGCCGTTCCTCAACGCGACGCACACAAAATTTTGAAAGACCTAGTCGACCGGCTTATTGATCCAGCCGAGATAATTGAGATCGAAGATGGTTGGCGCGAATGGACCACCTCTCCGTCGGTACCCTGAGAGCGTGCTGGATCGTTTACTGGAGTTAGAAGAAGAGATGACTCATGTTGAGTCTCAGCTCGGGGATCCGCAAGTTACCTCTGACCGGGATCGCTTCATCGAAGTAAGTCGACGTCACTCTCAACTCACGGAAATGATTGAAGTTGGGTCCGCGTGGAGGACAGCTTTAGAAGATGCCGCGGTTGCTAGGGAAATCGGTGAAGCTAGTAGCGGCGACGAAGTAGTCGAAGCCAAAGAGATGGAAATAGCGGCCTTGGCGGAAGCTGAAGCCCTCGAAGATAAGTTCAGATTTTTGTTACTACCCCGCGACCCAAACGATGATCGAAATGTGATCGTTGAAATAAGAGGAGCCGAGGGGGGAGAAGAAGCGAATCTCTGGGCTCGCGATCTTTTCGAAATGTATCGTTCGTACTTAAATGCCAAGGGTTGGGGTTTAGAGGTTCTTGGCAGCCACTTCAGTGATATGGGCGGCTACACCGATATCGCTTTTTTGGTAAAGGGTGATGGTGTTTGGAGTCATCTAAAACACGAGGGTGGCCCGCATCGCGTGCAACGAGTTCCAGCAACAGAATCACAGGGCCGAGTTCACACGTCCTCGGCCGCAGTAACGGTGCTACCAGAAGCAGATGAAGTGGAAGTAGATATTGACCCCAATGACCTGGAGATAGACACGTATCGCTCATCTGGGCCGGGTGGTCAGTCCGTGAACACAACTGATTCAGCGGTTCGGGTGACTCACTTGCCGACCGGTCTGGTGGTATCGATGCAAGATGAAAAAAGTCAGCTGCAAAATAAAGCGAAAGCCTTGCGGGTCTTACGAGCTCGCCTTTTGAGACTTCGACAAGAGGAGCAAGCCTCGAGTCAGGCAGCTCAAAAGCGCGATCAAATTAAAAGTGGTGGACGGGCTGAAAAAATTCGTACCTACAATTTTAAGGAGAGTCGAGTAACTGACCATCGCATTGGATTGACTCTCTACAAATTAGAACGCGTGCTAGCGGGGGGCCTTGATGAGGTAGTGAAACCACTCATGCTTCATGAACGTGCGCAACAGCTTGAGGCTGGAAATGGCGAAACTGGAAGATAGTTCCGATAGCACTCTGACACTTGCGCAGTTACATAGGGAAGTTCTGGGAAGACTTCGAGCCGCCCATGTTGATGACGCAGAATTGAGTGCCCGCCGAATTTTAGAGGAAACTACGGGCATCGATGTTGGTCAGTTCCCAGCAGAGGAAGGCCAGTTGATGAATCGACGAACGGTCGTCCGAACAGAGTCCTTAACGGCAAGAAGAGTTCTCGGGGAGCCATTGCAATACGTGATCGGTAGTTGGCAATTTCGTTATCTTGATCTTGCAGTAGACCGAAGGGCGTTAATTCCTAGACCTGAGACCGAAGAAGTTGTTGGTCAAGCGATCGAGATACTGACTTCAAAGAACAAAAATGTTGACGGAAAACCGTCAATCGTTGCGGATTTAGGAACTGGAACTGGTGCGATTGCGTTATCGATAGCTCAAGAAGTTTTGGATGCACAGGTCTATGCCACTGACATATCTCAAGAAGCCCTCGCTTTAGCCAGATCTAACCTTGCGGGTTTAGGACGTGCAGCGGCAAGAGTTCAATTACATGCGGGTGATTGGCTCGAGGCGTTGCCAGCGGGACTTAGAGGGCAACTTCATATGTTGATTTCTAACCCCCCGTACGTTTCGTCAAACGACCAACTTCCTTCTGTTGTTGCTGACTGGGAACCTGTAGAAGCACTGATAGGAGGTGAGGATGGTTTTCGTCACTTAGATCTGTTGGTACGAGAAGGAAGAAATTGGCTACGCCCTGGTGGCTGGCTCATTCTTGAGTGTGGTTCCGAGCAAGGCATCCGATTGCAGAGTCTCTTGATCGCCAGGGGGTACTGCGAGGTGGAAATCAATCTTGATATGTCAGGAAAGCAACGATTTGTTACGGCTCGACGTCCCCTGGATGATGTTGAGGAGTTGCACGTTCAAGCAGCCTTTGATGCGTTGCAACGAGGATTGTTAGTCGTTGCACCAACAGACACGCTTCCTGGGCTTCTGGCAAAATACAACAACGTTTCGGCTGTGGAGAGTTCATACAGAGCTAAGGCCCGCCCCTTGGACCAACCTGTTCCGGTTTTAGTGAGTGGCATTGAACAGGCGGCACAAATGATTCATCTCAATGACGAGGTGAGAAAGCTTGTTGCAACCCACTGGCCTGGGGCCCTTACCCTTGTGGCAGAGCGTATTTCTGGGGTAGATCCGGTAACCGGTGGAAACACTATTGGGGTGAGATGCCCTGAACCCGGATGGCTTCGTCTTCTTATTGATGATGTCGGACCCGTAACTGGATCTAGCGCAAACTTACACGGAGTAGAAACCCTTATAGGAGCAGAAGACGCGGCGGCAACACTCGCCGTGGAAGCTGCTTATGTCATACCAGGAGTTTCCGAAGGGGGTTTGGCGTCAACGGTGGTTGACACCACAGGAGAGTCTTTGGTGGTGCTCCGAGATGGTGCGGTCGACGTAAACTAGCTCTTATAGCCTCAACATGGCTTTCGAAGCTGCATTAGTCGCAACGAGTGAAGATTCGCGTGGGAAGATAGCCGAGTCAACCCAAAGAAAGGGCAACGTGTCTGTCATCGCTCTTGGAGCCGATCATGCAGGATTTGCGCTTAAACAGGTGATCATTCAACATCTATTAGGCCAAGCGCACGAAGTAGTTGACTGCGGTACTCATGATGAGTCACGGGTTGATTACCCTGACTACGGAGCTGCCGTCGGTCTGGCTGTCGTCAATGGCGATGCTGAGTATGGCGTTGTGGTGTGTGGTAGCGGAATTGGAATTGTTATGGCAGCTGGAAAAGTGCCTGGTATTCGGGCAGCGACCGTTCACGACACGACAACTGCTTCCCTAAGCCGCGAGCACAATGATGCAAATGTCATTGGCATTGGAGCGCGAATAGTTCAGGAACAAGAGGCTCTAGACATCGTGGATGCATACCTCAGTGCCTCCTTCGAGGGTGGGCGACATCAAGGACGTGTAGAAAAGCTAGACGCTCTTTAGGTTCCGGACTGAGCTTGATCTCGAAAGCGAGTGTGAAGCTCAATTTTCAGGCATGCTGTGTCACTATGTCCCGCGTCGATCGCGAAAGGCCTCTACTCATGACGAACCTGAACAACGTATGGACCGTAGGACCTGACACTGAGATTGAAGAACTGATCTCTGAAGAGAAAAAACGCCAAGAGACAAGTTTGCAATTAATCGCGTCGGAAAACTTTGCTTCCCCAGCTGTGATGAAAGCGACAGGCAGCGTCTTTACAAATAAATACAGTGAGGGTTATCCGCGGCGTCGTTATTACGGAGGTAATGCGAAAGTAGATGTAGTAGAGCAACTAGCGATTGACCGAGCCAAGGAATTATTTGGCGCAGAACATGCGAATGTTCAACCGCACTCAGGTTCGCAAGCTAACGCAGCTGTGTATATGGCGCTTCTTGACGTTGGAGACACTGTGATGGGCATGAGTCTTGACCATGGAGGCCATCTAACCCATGGCTCGCCGGTCAACGCAAGTGGCCGTTTCTACAATTTTATTTCCTATGGTCTCACTGGCTTAGACGAGCGCATTGATTACGAAGAGATGCGTTCGATAGCGATTGCCGAAAGACCGAAGCTTATTGTTGCCGGTGCAACGGCTTACCCTCGGCGAATAGACCCTGAACCTTTTCGCGAAGTCTGCGATGAAATAGGCGCCTACTTCATGTTCGATGCAGCGCATATCGCTGGGCTGATAGCGGGTGGTCAACATCCGAACCCTGTTCCCTATGCAGACGTAGTAACTTTCACCACTCATAAGACGCTGCGGGGTCCAAGAGGTGGTTGCATCCTTTCGACTGAAGCCCTTGCGAAAAAGGTTGATAGCGCTGTGTTTCCTGGGAATCAAGGTGGCCCTTTAGAACACGTAATCGCCGCAAAGGCAATTGGGTTTCGAGAAGCGATGGACGCAAACTTCGCGGCTTACGCTAAGCAAATAGTTGATAATGCAGGTGCGCTGGCGGATGCGCTTGCAAGCCAGGGGTTCAGGTTGGTTTCGGGGGGCACTGACAATCACTTATTGTTGCTCGATTTGCGCGCTTTTGACGAAAACTTGACGGGTAAAGAAGCACAGGAAGTGCTGGACCAAGGCGGAGTGACGCTGAACCGGAACACAATCCCTGATGACCCGCGTTCCCCGTTTGTGACCAGTGGCGTGCGCATGGGTGTCGCGTCGGTTACTACACAAGGAATGGGCATCAAGGAAATGACCGAGATTGCTGATTTCACAGCGCGAATCCTGCGGCAACGAGATGATGAAGCCGCCGTGAACGCAATAGCTAGGGAAGTTGCTGAGTTGTGTGCTCAATTTCCCCCTTACCCAGAATAAGCAGAGTCATAGCTGCGATAGCTAAGCAGCCTCCATCAAATCTCGATCACTGGTAACTAGGCTGGGACTAGATTTAAAAGTCGTAACGTGAGCCTTTTGGGCTTGGTGAGTAGGCCATTTCCGTGAGTAGGACACTCCAACATGCCGTGGTTCTAGGCACAGCAGCGGTTGTGACCTACCTCTTCACGTTTGTTGTGACCAGAGTTGCACCCAGATTAGGAGCGGTTGTCGAGCCGGATGAACGGCGCGTTCATCAACGCCCGACAGTTACTGGCGGTGGGGCAGCCATGTTTGTGGGTTTCTTGGCAGCCTTGGTTCTAGCTAGTCGGTTACCCGGCTTTACTCAGGTGTTCGCTGGCTCGTCTGAAGCTCTAGCCGTAGTTGTTGCGGCGACGGTAATGTTTTCTATTGGTGCAGTCGATGACCTTAGAGAGCTCTCAGCTCCAGCGAAGGTGGCTGGACAGGTCCTATCTGGCAGCCTGCTAGCCGTCTTGGGAGTCACACTCTTTTACTTCAGAGTTCCTTTTGGGCAACTGGTGGTCCTTTCGGCTGATTGGGCCACTTTGATAACGGTCCTTCTGGTTGTGGTCGTCGCTAATTCCGTCAACTTGATAGATGGATTGGATGGACTAGCCGCCGGTACCGTCGCTATTGCGGCTGGAGCTTTCTATTTCTACAGCGGGGAATTGCAGAATGCTGGACTTATCAGTGACACTAATTTTGGACCTCTGCTTGCATTAGTGACACTGGGAATTTGTCTAGGGTTTTTGCCTCACAACTTTCATCCCGCTCGAATCTTTATGGGCGATGGAGGTGCGCTTCTGCTCGGTCTCTTGATGGCATCAGCGACAATGACTGTCGGGGGTAGAGTTGTTGACCAGTTCAGCGGCCAGGTTTATTTCTTCTTCGCCCCTATAGCAATTCCTTTCTTGATTCTTGGCGTCCCACTAATTGATGTAGCCCTGGCTGTTGTCCGGCGCGCTTACCGCAGGGAGGGCATTGCGACCGCAGATAAAGACCACTTGCATCATCGTTTGTTGAGAATGGGGCATGGCCATAGACGAACAGTTTTGCTTTTGTGGGCTTGGACAGCGTTGCTTTCCGGTGTCGCGCTAGTTCCAACTTTAACGGGCAGTGGAGATGCTGTGCTCCCGTTTGCTTTGGCAGGTGTGGCGATTTTGCTTTTCTTTTTGCTTCGTCCAAGAACTGGGCCAGAAACCAAAAAGAATGCGAAAGTCCGGAGTGTTTAGCGTAAATCACATGATTTGGCTTAATTAGACCCGCAGCCGCTTGCAACCGTCAAGACACCCCAATTAGGGTGAAGCCGCTTCTTGACCTGTCCACTCATTCGCTAACAGTCGGGAGACTGCCCCTAGCATGCGAGCACCAGCGCTCTCCAAGAATAAAATCTTCTTCGGCACAGATGATGCGTTTTCGCGCTCCGTAGAGATTGTCGTGACCCCAGTTATTTTCTCTGTGATCGGCTGGCTCATTGATCGCTGGCTCGAAACAGGTCCCTGGGTGGCTCTAGGGTTCGGATTAGTTGCCTTTCTAGGAAAACTGACTGCCGAGTGGTACCGCTATACAAGCCGGATGTCACGTATCGAAGATGAGATGATGACAAGCCGCCCTGCCAATGTCAGAGGACTGGACAGGCAGGAAGAAATTGATGATCATCTACCGACGGGCATCACTCTTGAGGAGCGCAGCGAGAGATGAGTGAAAAAGTAGACGAGCGATCAACAGACTTCCCGCAGTTAAGCCAACTAGCCGAGCCAGAAAAAAGCATCGTTAGAGACATGCTGTTGAGAGGTTTAAAGATAAGTCCGGCATGGCTAGCGTTGTCGGTTGTTTTTTGGGGAGTTAACGGACTGGCATCATCTGCTTATGGGCTTGGCCTGATCTTCACTAACTTTGCGTTCGCAGCAGCGCTTTTGACCTGGGCTGGGCGGATATCAGTAGGAGCTCTTATGTTCGCCGCATTAGGTGGCTTCGTCCTTCGTTTGGCGATTCTGACCGTTGCAGTTATAGCTTTTAGTAAAATTGGCGTTTTTGCACCTATTCCCCTCGCTATAACGATTATCGTTTCCCATCTTGGGTTGCTGGTGTGGGAGACGCGCTATGTTTCCATATCGCTGGCTTACCCCGGATTGAGACCTAGCCAGATGACACAAAGAAATCGCAAGGAGATCAAGTGAATCAACTGCTTGCCGCCGGCAATGGCGATAGTGGTGGGCTGCACTTCCCGTCAATCGAGAGCCTTTTGGAGTGGCCTGGCTTCCTCTTCGAAGGCAACACCTATTTTGAACTGAACAAGGTAGGCCTCATCTACCTCTTCGCGATGGCAGCGCCACTGCTCATATTTTTCTTGGCTAGTCGGAAAAGCTCACTTGTGCCGCGAGGCGTTCAAACAGTGGCTGAATCATCAGTTGACTTCGTTCGTGAAAACGTTGTGATGCAAACGATGGGCCCCGATGGCATGAAATTCATGCCATTCCTTCTTTCTCTCTTCTTCTTCATTTTCTTCGCAAACATCACTGAAGTCATTCCGTTTATTCAATTCCCTGCAAATTCACGAATGGCGGCACCGGCTTTATTAGCGATCATTGTTTGGTTCGTGTTCAACGCCGTTGGAATTAAGAGCCAAGGTTTCTTCAGTTATTTCAAGAACACAGTTATTCCGCCTGGTGTCCCAGGCGCCCTGCTACCCCTAGTAGCAGTTATCGAGTTTGTATCGACATTCTTGGTGCGTCCCTTCTCGCTCGCAGTTCGGCTCTTTGCGAACATGCTTGCAGGACACCTTTTGTTGGTTACGTTCGCAGTGTTATGCGAAAATTTGTGGGCTAAAAACATTTTGGTTTCGATCATTTGGGCCCCATTCGTTGTGTTGATCGGTCTCACGGGCTTCGAGATACTCGTTGCTTTCTTGCAGGCTTTCATCTTCACAATTTTGACTGCCGTGTACATCGGTGGCGCGTTACATCCAGAGCATTAAATGCAAAAAAAACACAGGAGAGACGAGTGATTGACTTGCTCGCACAAGCTGACAACGCACTAGACGGCCTAAAAGCAGTCGGTGCCGGTCTGGGCTACGGCTTAGCTGCTATTGGCCCCGGCGTAGGTATCGGATTGGTAGTCGGTAACGCGATTACCGCTATGGCTCGACAGCCCGAATCTGCGGGTATGGTGCGGACCACCATGTTCCTTGGCATTGCCTTCACGGAGGCCCTTGCCCTAATTGGTTTCGTGGTCTTCATCCTTCTCAATTTCGCCTAAGGAGAGACAATGAACTCAATTGGACTCCTAGCGGCGGGCGACGCAGGAGGGGGGGCTTCGAACCCGATCCTTCCTGTATGGAATGAAATTATTTGGGGAGGCATGGCCTTCGCAATCCTTTTCATTGTCATGTCGAAATTCGCCTACCCGGCGATAAAGAAGGTGATGGAAGCTAGATCTGAAAAGATTCAGGGCGATCTTGATGCCGCTGATACCGCGCGGTCGGAGGCCGAAGGCCTCCGTGCTGAGTATGATTCTAAGATTGCAGAAGCCCAGGCTGAAGCATCGCGAATCCTTGAGGCTGCGCGGGCTGAAGCCGAACAGGTCAGACAGGATCGCATAGCAGCGATAGAACCTGAAATTGATGAGAAACGCGCTCAAGCGGACGCCGATATCGAGGCAGCAAAGGCCAGAGCTATGGCCGACGTTCGGGCGCAAGTTACATCATTAGCCGTCGGAGCAGCCGAGCAAGTTGTTCGCTCTAGCTTAGATGAAGCTTCTTATTCTAGGTTAGTGGACGACTACATTGAATCAGTTGGTAGCTGACCGACATACCCAAAGTGGTCCTTCAAGCTCTGGTTGATGGACCACTCATGAAGCAGCGATTTAGCTGCAGTAACTGTTTACGAGTAGAACGAGGAAAGCGATGACCGAGAAAGTGGAGGAGTACGCCGCCGGCATAGCCAAATTGGCTGAAGCCGAAGGTGAACTCAACCGCGTCGCGGATGAGCTGTATCAGTTGGGTCGGACCGTTGAGTCTTCTGATCAGCTGCGTTCGACGCTCAGCGATAGGGCAATACCTGCATCGCGTCGAATCGGAGTGCTAGAGGACTTGCTAGGAGTTAGTGCCTCGCCAGTCACTATCAATCTTGTGAGCATGTTGGTGGGCGCCGGCCGGGGAAACGATATCAGTGTGATAGCTGACGAATTGGTTCGACAAGCAGCGGAATCTCGAGGGCAGGCGGTTGCAGAGGTTCGCTCAGCCGTGGCACTTAATGAAGATCAACGTGAGCGTCTTAGGGGCGCCTTATCTAAAGCAACTGGGATGAACATTGATGTAGTCGTCGTTGTGGACCCAGACATCCTTGGAGGAGTTGTTGCCCAAGTGGGAGACACGGTCTTCGATGGATCAGTACGTACTCGTCTTGAAAAAATGAAGGAGCGTTTGTCATGACTGACCTCAGCTTCGATGCTGCGGATATAACTGCAGCCATCCAGAAAAATCTTGAAGGGTTTGATCCTTCCGTCGAATCTGGAACAGTAGGTCGCATTCTTGAAGTAGGAGACGGCATTGCGCGTGTGTCGGGTCTCCCTAACGCTTCAGTCAATGAGATTTTGGAATTTGATAGTGGTGATGTCGGCCTCGCCTTGAACTTAGATGAAGATTCAATTGGTGCAGTCGTTCTCGGAAATGTGGAGAACATTGAAGAAGGTCAAAACGTTAAGGCAACCGGAAGAATCTTGTCGGTGCCGGTCGGCGATGGTGTCTTGGGAAGAGTTGTCAACGCTTTAGGTGAGCCCATTGATGGAAAAGGTCCGTTAGTAGGAACCGAAGCGCGCCGGATGGAAATTCAAGCTCCCGGGATAATGGGCCGCCAACCTGTGCACGAACCTCTTCAAACGGGTATCAAAGCAATTGACGCCATGACGCCCGTTGGGCGAGGTCAACGCGAGTTAATTATTGGAGATCGGAAGACCGGCAAAACCTCAGTCGCTATCGACACCATTCTTAACCAGGCTGGTCTTGGCGTTAAATGTATTTACGTTGCAGTTGGCCAGAAGGGTTCAACAGTTGCGCAGGTTGTCAGCACGCTGGAAGAGCGAGGAGCGATGGATTACACCGTCGTCGTGTGCGCCCCGGCTGCAGATGCGGCCCCGTTCAAATATTTAGCTCCCTATGCAGGATGCGCCATGGGCCAGCATTGGATGGAAAATGGCGAGCATGCCCTGATCGTCTATGACGACCTTTCCAAGCAAGCCGAAGCCTATAGACAGCTGTCTTTGCTGCTTCGGCGGCCGCCAGGACGCGAGGCGTACCCGGGGGATGTCTTTTATCTTCACAGTCGACTCCTCGAGCGAGCTGCAAAATTGTCTGATGCCCAGGGTGCAGGATCACTGACCGCACTACCAGTTATTGAGACCAAAGCAGGAGATGTATCTGCATACATCCCTACCAATGTGATTTCGATTACTGATGGCCAGATATATCTCCAAGATGATCTCTTTAAGTCTGGTGTCCGACCAGCGGTTGACGTGGGCGTTTCAGTCTCGCGTGTAGGCGGAGATGCTCAAACTAAGGCTATGAAGAGCGTCGCTGGAACATTAAAAATTGACTTAGCGCAGTTCCGAGACCTCGAAGCTTTTGCGACCTTCGGCTCTGAGTTGGATGCCGCATCTGCGGCGCAGTTGGGGAGAGGTTATCGACTCGTTGAACTGTTGAAACAGGGACTCAACAGCCCTATGCCGGTCGAAGAACAAGTCGTATCGATTTATACAGGAACTAACGGATACCTCGATGACTTGCCTGTCGAAGATGTCCAGCGCTTCGAGTCTGAGTTTATAGAGAGTATGAGGTCTCGAAATGCCGGCTTGCTGGATGAAATCCGTAGCACTGGAGTGTTGCCGGACGACCAAGTGAAAGCAGCAGTGGAGTCGTTCAAGGCGACCTTCCAAATGACCGCCGAAGCCGACACGAACGATTCAGAGGACTGATAAGCAATGGCGGGCGGTCAGGAGCGCATCCTTAGACGTCGAATTAGTTCGATTGACGCGACTAAGAAAATTACGCGCGCCATGGAGTTGATCGCAGCATCGCGCATTGTGAAAGCCCAGGGCCGAGTGCAGGCAGCGAAGCCATATTCAGAAAAAGTGACGGGTGTGATAACCAACTTGGCTGGTGGTGGTGCTGGAGTTGATCACCCGCTCTTAACGACAGCTGAGAAAGTTGATCGAGTGGCTTATGTCGTTGTCGCCGCAGATCGCGGTTTGTGCGGTGGCTACAACAACAACGTTCTTCGAGCAGTTGAACGGGCAATAGAAGTCGATAAGTCCCAAGGACGTGACTACGCCCTCGTTTTATCGGGGAAGAAGGCCGCTGGATATTTCTCATTCCGAGGCTACGAAATTCACGCGGCCTACGAAGGTTTTAGTGATCAACCTAGCTACAACGACGCTAAGGCCATGGCTGAGTCGGTAGCGGAGCTTTTTGAAAATGGCGAAGTCCAAAGAGTGCAGTTGGCCTACACGCGCTTTTTGTCGATGGGAAGCCAAGAAGTAGCTGTTGAACAGTTCATGCCTCTTGAACCATCTGATATTGGAGCTGATGCCTCAGAAGATTCAGATTCGGGAGGCTACGAATTCGAACCAGAACCAGCCGAAATCCTAGGCCGTCTGTTGCCTCGCTATGCGGAAGCTCGACTTTACGCTGCTCTCCTTGAAGGGTCAGCATCGGAACATGCTGCGCGCCAACGAGCGATGAAAGCTGCAACTGACAATGCTGAGGACCTAAAAATAAACCTAACCCGCATTATGAACAGGGCCCGACAAGACTCGATAACCACTGAAATTATGGAAATTGTCAGCGGTTCCGAAGCAATGAGCCAAGACGACGATGGTGGATTGAAAGACATCATCGAGCAATCACTTGAGGGTTCGTTCGCGTCCCTCGCATCTGACCGAAACGACGCCTGAAACTTCAGGAGCATTAATTATGACTATGACCGATGACAACACCGAAACCAAAGAAGGAAAGGTTCTCGCCATTGCTGGCCCAGTAGTGGACGTCGAATTTCCGCGTGGTTCGTTGCCAGAGATAAACACATTTGTCGAGATGGACGCTGAATTAGAAGGCGAGAAAGTAACCATTGGTGGAGAGGTCGCCCAACAAATTGGCGACGGCAAAGTTCGTGTTATCTGTATGAAAGCGACGGATGGTCTTACCCGTGGGGCGACCGTTAGAAATACTGGCGGAGGTATTGCGGTTCCGGTAGGCGACAACGTGCTTGGCCACATCTTCAACGTGTTGGGGGAGCCGCTCGACACCGACGATATAGGTGAAGTGCCAGAGCGCTGGGAAATTCATCGAGACGCTCCCGACTTTGACAGTCTCGAACCCAAAGCCAAGCTTTTCGAATCAGGAATTAAGGTAATCGACCTTCTAGAACCGTATTTGGAAGGTGGCAAAATTGGTTTATTCGGTGGCGCCGGTGTGGGCAAAACGGTTCTTATTACCGAAATGATTAACCGTGTGGCATCACAGCACGGTGGTGTATCGGTTTTTGCTGGCGTAGGGGAACGGACACGTGAAGGTACCGACCTTTACTTAGAAATGGAAGAGTCAGGGGTACTCGAAAAGACAGCCCTCGTCTTTGGGCAAATGGATGAACCCCCTGGGGTAAGGCTTCGCGCAGCTCTTTCTGCTTTGACAATGGCTGAGTACTTCCGAGACGTGCAAGGTCAAGAGGTGCTCCTTTTCGTCGATAACATCTTCCGTTTCGTTCAAGCGGGATCAGAAGTATCAACTTTGCTTGGACGGATGCCCTCAGCTGTTGGATACCAGCCCACCTTGGCTGATGAGATGGGCGAGTTGCAGGAAAGAATAACGTCTACTGCGGGTCACTCAATTACGTCGCTGCAAGCTGTGTATGTTCCTGCTGACGACTACACCGATCCAGCACCATTCACTACATTCACACATTTGGACGCGACAACGGAACTCAGTCGACAAATAGCTTCTCTGGGTATTTACCCAGCCGTCGACCCGCTTGCTTCCACCTCAACCATTCTGACGCCAGAAGTAGTGGGAGACAGGCACTACATGGTTGCTCGACGAGTTCAGGAGATCCTGCAGCGATACAAGGAACTCCAAGACATTATCGCCATCCTTGGCCTAGATGAGTTGTCGGAAGAGGACCGGATCACAGTTGATAGAGCACGCAAGATTCAACGTTTTCTCTCACAACCCTTCTTCGTCGCAGAAGTATTTACAGGGATGCCCGGTATTTTCGTGCCGATTGAAGAAACCATCGAGTCATTCGAAATGCTTTGCAATGGTGACCTCGACCATCTTCCAGAACAGGCATTCCTTAACGTAGGTAACGCTGAATCGGCGATGGCCAAGGCCCGCGAACTCGAACAGTCTTGATTGGGAGTTGAGCCAAACGTATGCAGGTTGAACTTGTCTCACCCGAAGCGGTGCTCTTCTCGGGCGAATGCTCGCAAGTAGTAACCCGCACAGTAGAAGGCGATGTAGCTTTTCTCGACAACCATGCTCCCTTCATAGGAGCTCTAGACATTGGGCAAACGCAACTCTGGGCTAATGATGGCGTGGTGTCGCTAGCTATAAATGGCGGATTTGTCGAGGTAAGCGGCAACTCCGTAACGATTCTTAGCGACGGTGCTCTTGCAGTTGAAGATATCAATGTCGAAGAGGCGCAATCAGATCTTCAGGCTGCCGAGCAGGCACTTAACGCGGACGCCGATGATAATCAGGCCGCAAACGCTAAGAAGTGGGCAGAAACTCGAATTCAGGTGTCGAGCGCCAGCTGAATATAGGAATGCTGTTCAGATATTTAATACCGGTCATTTCCTAACTACTCCACAAAAAGTAGTTCATTCTCGCTTGCCACAATTCGGTAGTAGCAACCCGACCTTGTAGACCCGTCTTCCTTCAGAGTGTGGCAGGCTCCCTGTCCGTCTCTTCGAACCCGGTACAGAAGTGAGTTTTGTTCACAGTTGACTCGCACATCTACAAGAGACAAGGTGTCACCCGAGGTGGCCCCTTTGTGCCATATTTCTTCTCTTGAAGTTGAGTAGAGAACAGCACTTCTAAGTTCTAAGGTCATCCGCAATGCAGTTTCGTTTGCATAGCCGACAAATAAGACGTCACCAGAGTCAGCCTCCTGAAGAACTACGGGTAGAACCTGATGGCCGCTTCTGCCAATTGAACCGATCTTGTCGAAATCAAGGCGCTGTGCTGTGCCTTCCTCTAAGTCATTGGGTTTTGACATAGGAGTGATCATAGAGGTGCAGATGAGAATGGAGTGTTTTGCGGAATAACGAAATTTGATTTAAGTGAAGTCCACTGAAGAAAATTCGCTCAATTTTCCTATGTTATGTGTCGCTTCTATCCTGCGGACTGTGCCGCTTTTCGAACGCATCACCAATGAATCGGAGATAGCACCTTCAGCGGTAAACCGAACGCCTTTTAAGAGCTCTCCGTCGGTGATGCCGGTAGCGGCAAAAAAAACGTCATCAGACCGGACGAGATCTTCTGTGCTTAGAACTCGATCTAAGTCGTAGCCGGCATCTATCGCTGCTTGGCGTTCAGTTCCATTCCTGGGCCACAATTTGCCCTGCATTTCTCCTCCGAGGCACTTAAGAGCTGCAGCTGAGATCACACCTTCAGGAGTTCCTCCTATCCCAAATAGAACATCGGCGCCATCACTTGTAGCTGTGGCGATCGCACCCGCGACGTCGCCGTCAGGGATCAGTCGGATACGGGCTCCACTCTCCCTGACCTCGTTAATCAATTCCGTATGTCGATCTCGGTCAAGTACCACGGCCGTCAGATCCCGTACGCCACGTCCCGTGGCTGCAGCGATTGCGGCCAGGTTCTCGGTCGGACTTTTGTCGATAGATATTAGACCTTTGGATTTTGGGCCAACCGCAATCTTTTCCATATATACGCAAGGGCCCGGGTCAAACATTGTTCCCCTGGGTGCAACGGCGATCACCGAAATGGCGTTTCCTCTTCCCAAAGACGTCAAAGTTGTCCCGTCGATAGGGTCCACAGCAATATCGGTTTTAGCTCCCGTTCCATCACCGATAGCTTCTCCGTTGTAAAGCATTGGGGCTTCATCTTTTTCGCCCTCTCCGATGACTACTAGGCCATCCATAGGGACTGATCCCAAGATGATGCGCATAGCATCGACTGCTGCGCCGTCGGCACCCTCTTTGTCACCTCGCCCCATCCATCTGGCTGCTGCCAGAGCGGCCGCTTCAGTAGTGCGTACCAACTCAAGAGCAAGATTTCTATCAGGAACCTCTGAAAGTGACTTAGCCATAGGGTGTGACCCTAGCCCGTCAAGTGAGACAAGTATGAGTTAGTCGCCCGTTCCGCTAGTAGCTTCCCTAAGGTGATTTTGGCTGAGTTGAATGTCTGGCATTCACGGCCCGCGGTTCCTACACGTCGCGTGGCCTTGGGTGAGGACCAGTTGGAGTTTGACCCCTCGCCGGGCGCTGGTGGGCTACTAATCGCAGCTGTTTTCGCCGCACATACTCAACAATTCGGTGATGATGAGAATAATGATTTAAATGATTTATTAAACCTCATTGAGATTGGTGCTCGAATTCCGCAACCAAAGCTTCGGCATCGATTGCAAGAAGATCGTGTAGGTCTCACTCGGTCAACCCACCAGCTAGTCGAATTATCTGACGGTCGCGTAGTGCTTGATCTAGCACCGAGCGATCGTCCAGAACCGCACGTGCTGGCAGTCCTTTATCGGATAAGTCAGCAACCACGACAAATGCGAAGAAGCTTACTTACGCTTTTACGTTCTGTACGCGGCTGGCGAGGCCAAGACCATGACGATTTGCTTCGTTATATTTCTGGAAAATCTCCGGTAACTAAATGGGGTAGCGATGTGGGGGCCGACCCCATCGTATGGGCACTCGAAGTATTGGGACTGACTGGCACGTCGGCAAACGGGGTACCGGAACCGCGCCAAATACGTCGAACTTTTCGTCGCTTGCTGCGTACCGCCCACCCCGACCATGGGGGTGTTGCTGAGGATGCGGGGCAACGGATTGAGATGCTGACCGCAGCTCGCAATATTCTTCTGGAAAATAGGAACGGTTAACTCCCCATGACATCTGAGCGAATTGATCTAGTAATAGTTGGAGCTGGCATTATCGGTCTTGCCACTGCTCGCCAGTACCTTTCCCAATGCCCAGGTAAGTCGGTAATAGTGCTTGAGAGGGAAGATGACTCGGCGTTGCACCAAACTGGTCGGAATTCAGGGGTTCTGCATTCCGGAATTTATTATGCACCTGGCTCGATGAAAGCTGAACTCGCGGTTGCTGGCCGGAGCGCGATGGTGAAGTTCTGCGAGGAACGAGAAATTGATCACGAGATCTGCGGGAAGGTCATTGTTGCTACCAGAAATGATGAAATAGAACGGCTTCGGGCTTTGCGAGAACGGGCAGACCATAACGGTCTTGCTGCTGAACTAATCAGTACTGCGAGGCTGAAGGAAATCGAACCTCATTGCATGGGTCTTGAAGCACTTCACATCCCCTCAACCGGGATCGTTTCGTATGCGGAAGTCTGTAGAGCCATGGTCGATGAAATAGAAGATAAGGGAGGTGTCATCAGATACGGGGCGAAAGTCTTAACGATTGATGAATCTAACGAAGGGGCTCGTGTTTCGACCTTAAAGGGCGAAATAGTTGCCGGTCTCGTTGTGAACTGCGCGGGCCTTCGCAGCGATCACGTAGCAAAGATGGTTGGTGCGGCTGACGGACACCGGATAGTGCCTTTTAGAGGTGAATACTTTGAATTGGTTCCGGAGCGTTGTGATTTGGTCCGAGGACTGATCTATCCAGTGCCTGACCCCAGTTTCCCTTTCCTAGGTGTGCACCTAACTCGAATGATTGACGGTTCGGTGCATGCCGGTCCAAATGCTGTCTTAGCGATGGCTCGCGAAGGGTACAGGTGGCGAGATATTGAGTTGAGTCAGATCGTGGAACACATAGGCAACCGAGGACTATGGAAATTAGCGCGTAAATATTGGCGGACTGGAGCTGGCGAAATATGGAGATCGGTTAGCAAAGACGCTTTTGTGAAAGCTCTGCAACGTTTGGTGCCGGACATCGTGGCCAAGGATTTGGAAGCTAGCCCAGCTGGAGTCCGTGCCCAAGCTATGGATGGGAAGGGAGAGTTACTCGATGATTTCTCCATTACCGAAGCCGCTAATACCCTGCACGTACTTAATGCACCAAGCCCCGCTGCTACAGCAAGTCTTGAAATAGCAGCAGAGATTGTTCGAATGATCGACACACGTAGCTCATGAACTAGGAACGGTTTTGAGTTCGCCCTCGGGTCTGTATTTCCGCTCGTCGTTGCGCCACCTTCTGTGGTTTGAAGTCAGATCTCTCTAACCAATCCGCTCCCATCGAAGCTTCTATCTCCCACCCTTCAGCGACCGTTGTGTCTCCAGTTCGCTCGTAAGTTTTCAGCATCTGCTGGACACCCTTTTGATCATTCGAACTTATGTCTGACGCTAGTGATTGAACCGTTTCGAGGAGTAGCTCATGTGGTACAACCCTGTTAACTAACCCCCAAGCAGCGGCTGTTTGTGCGTCGATATAGTTACCGGTCAAACTCATTTCTCGAGCCCGGCGCACTCCGATTGCTTGAGGAAGAAGGACGCTAAGACCCCAGCCTGGCATGACGCCCACGCGGGCATGTGTATCTGCGAAGGCTGCTCGGTCCGAAGCGATAAGGAAATCGCACGCAAGAGCGAGCTCGAGACCGCCTGTCACCGCTACTCCGTTAATCGCGCCAATTAATGGCTTTGTGTAGCTTGGGAAAGGTCCTTTGGCTTTGGAGGGTCTATCCGGGTTGATATTCCCTCCGGATCCGCCTAGTTCTTTCAAGTCGAGACCAGCACAAAATGCGGGATCGGCTCCAGTGAGAACTAAAACGTCTACCTCAGGGTCTTCGTCTAATGAACTTAGGGCTTCAGGTAGCACTGCGAGAAGCTCGCTACTTAGAGCATTTCGGACTTCGGGTCTGTTGAGAGTCACTGTGCCCACTCTGTCATTGACGGATGTAAGAACTATTTCGTTCGTGAACTTAGTAGTAGCCATGTGGATGTCCCTTTGCACGAGGATTGACACCTATTCTGCCCGGATAAGGAGTTGCTATGCCGATGATAGAAGGATTGGTTTTATTCCCAGGATCTGGTGGCAGTAAAGAACACGGCACCCTCGTGGCGCTGCAAGACTCCCTCTCGCCCCTACCTGTGCTGAGACGTGAGTTCTCATACCGTCGTGCAGGCAAACGTGTCCCTCCCCGAGCCCCCAAACTAGTTGCAGAGCTCATACAGGAGCAGCAGTTGATTGCAGATGAATTGGGGTGCCGGCCTGACCGACTGATTTACGGAGGTAGATCGATGGGAGGGCGGATATGTTCGATGGCGGTAGCAGCGGGGATGCCGGCTGCTGGACTAGTTTTACTTAGCTACCCGCTTCACCCCCCCAAAAAACCAGACAAGTTACGTGTTGAACATTTTGCCGATATCAGCGTTCCGTGCCTGTTTGTTTCTGGCAGCAATGACCCTTTCGGTTGTCCGGACGAGTTCAACCAACATTTAATGCAAATAAACGGGAGGGTTGAAGCTAAGTACCTAGAGGGTGGAGGTCATGACCCAAAGACTCAAGACCACGTAGCGGCAATCGTTCAGGCCGTTAATAAATGGGTCATTTCGGTGGCTTGACCTCTCGTAGCTCAAAAGTTCAGCGGCCCAACATCTTCAGGGTTTAGTGCCTCGAGCTCCTTTTTCGTACCTTCATAGAACCGTCTCCAAACGATAAACGCAGCGATAAGCGGGCCTATCCAGAGAACAACTATGCCGGGACCGAAAGAGCCCCAACGCACTCTCATCCAGCCCGCCGCAATTATTCCTATGGAGCCACCAACGACTCCGATTGCTCCAACGATCGTTGCGGCCCGGGCCCGAACTGCGGTCGGAAACATTTCGGCTCTATAGACACCTACTGCTGGCAATAGACCGCTGGCGAGAGTGATCGCGGCGAAGGCAAGCGGCCACAACAAAGCCCCAGATGCATTAAAGAAAATAGTCGTAATGCCGAGCCCCAGCACCGCCGCTACTCCCACCACGATTCTGCGACCCTGTAGGTCAGCCACCCGGCCTGCTACATAAAGACCGATACCGCCTGGGGTGGCAGTTGTCACCACGAAAAGACTGACTTGTAGAGCGCTGAAGTTGTGCTCGTCACGCAAATACTCATTTCTAAACCAGTCGATCGGCGATAAAAAGAGTCCCAGTAAAAAATAGGTTCCACCTAATAGGGCCACGGGTCTCCAATAGTTCCTTAACCTGAGACCCGCGACCTGGTTTATGAATCTTCTACTTTCAGGAAGTTGACGAATTGCCCCGAATATGAGGGGAACCATTAAAACCGGGATAAAGAAAATAAGGCGCCACGACCATTCGGCGAAACCGGCCACGGGTTGCGTCCACACGACCAAACCGGCTCCCAAAGCAGCAGAGAGACCTAGGACTGAAAGACCCCAAGCGCGACTGCCCGCAGGAAGTTCTTCTAAAGCGAAGACGACCATTATTACGCCGAGTGTCGCGTTAGAAGTTCTCACAACCACGAGACAGGCAGCGAATATTTGTATAGATGGTGCAAGTGCCGCGATGCACGAGAATGCGATCCCAAAACCCATCGCCCAACCCAGTACCCGTCGACGACCATGCCGGTCGGCGAGGACAGCAAAACCGATAGCCAACAAAGTTCCAATGCGAATGAGAGCGCCAAGGAGGCCCTGGCTGAGCTGATCAACCTTGAATTCATCGGCAGCGTATGTGTGTGTCTCAGATGGAGCGTTGGACAGAAAGCCTGAGAGAAGAGCGATAGCGCACAAGGTGGCAAAGATTGTTGTCGCTCTTTGTCCTAAATGATCAGGAGGAGCCCAAAACGGCGCAGTACCATCGTCGCGACGGTTACGAAGAGCGTGACGAATTGGCAACCGAAAGAGAAAACCAAACCAGGGAATAGAGAGTTCATATTCAAACTGCTCTTTGACTAGGTGTCTCCCGGGTTCAGACACAATAGTGAGGGTTCTTTTGTAGAGAGTGAAAGGACCATCAATCAGTGCAAATTCACCGTTGCCTGCGTCTGTTTCTCGAACTAAATCTGCTCTTGGAGAAGAAACGCGTTTAAGACCCTCATCATCTAAATCATGAGTTATTTCTAAATGAGCCACGCGAGTGATGTGTCCTTCGCCACTTAGATGAACATACTGGAGAGATGGATAAATTCCTTGTGCGGGGAAGCGGACCCTTAGACGGCCAACTTCGTATCGGCGGAGCGAAGAACAGCGCTCTCAAACTTATGGCAGCTTCACTGCTGGCGGAAGGTACGACCTCCTTAGTCAATGTTCCTGACATTACTGATGTAGCGATCATGATCGAGTTGTTGGAAGCCATGGGAGTTGAGATTCGGCGGACAGGCCAACGCGTTGACATCAACGTTCCCAATGAAATTGACCCGATAGCCCCATATAGCTTGGTGGAGCGGATGCGCGCCTCGATAGTCGTACTAGGCCCATTACTTGCAAGAATCGGGCGAGCCCGAGTAGCAATGCCAGGAGGAGACGATTTCGGGTCTCGCCCCATTGATATGCACTTAAAGGGACTGGAACAGCTAGGAGCAACTTTTTCGCATGAGCACGGCGATATAAACGGGCGAGCCGATCGGTTAATCGGATCTGAAGTGTTCTTAGAATTTCCTTCTGTAGGAGCTACCGAAAATTTGTTGATGGCATCGGTCTTAGCTGAAGGCGTCACGATTATTGAGAATGCAGCTAGAGAACCAGAAATTACTGACCTAGCAAACTTTCTTTCAGAAATGGGTGGTCGAATTGAAGGAGCAGGAACATCGCGCTTAAGGATCGAAGGTGTCGACAAACTGAGCCCCGTCAATTACACGGTGATTCCAGATCGGGTAGAAGCAGCGACCTACCTCTCTGCGTTAGCCGTTTGTGGCGGGCAGCTTCATTTAGAAGGAGCGCGTGTGGACCACATGGAGATGCTTTTGCGCAAGTTTGAAGAGATGGGAATGATCTTGAAGGAAGACGATTCGGGTCTCCAGGCGAAAGTCGTGGACCGACTTACAGCTGCGGATGTTTCTACGCTTCCCTATCCAGGTTTGGCGACCGACTACAAACCATTCTTAGTTGCTGCACTAACTGTTTCCGATGGTGCTGGAATGGTTACAGAAAATATTTTTGCTGGGCGTTTTCGCTACATAGATGAGTTAGTTCGGATGGGAGCGGAAATACGAGCAGAAGGCCGACATGCGGTTGTTCGCGGTGTGAGGCGGCTATCCGGAGCCCCGGTTAGGGCTCATGACATAAGAGCAGGAGCAGCTTTGGTAGTCGCGGGATTAGCTGCGGATGGTGAGACAGCTATTTCTAACGCACATCACGTAGATCGGGGTTATGAAGATTTGGCGGGTAAGCTCTCCTCGGTTGGCGCCCAAGTCACTCGAACATGATTGACTGTCTGCCACTGATTGTCATCGATGAACAGGCTCAGCAGAGATCCCGTAGCCTTGCTGAAGGCAGCACGTGAGGGGCAGCGTCTAGCGCTTGCCAGGCTCATGTCCCTAGTCGAACGCGGGGGAGATGAAGCCCGTCTTTTGGGTGCTGAGACTTACTCGCATGTTGGCGGGGCCTATACCGTTGGGATGACTGGCGCACCTGGTTCGGGGAAATCTAGCCTCACCGCCGCTCTAGCATCAGTGGTTCGTGCAGAAGAGGAACGTTTAGCCATTTTAGCGATCGACCCTTCGTCACCCTTTACAGGCGGGGCCATCTTAGGTGATCGGGTTCGTATGCAAGATCACGTTATGGATGATGGAATTTACATTCGTTCTATGGCGACCCGGGGTCACCTTGGAGGCCTGAGTCTCGCCACTCCTCAAGCAATCCGAGTGCTCGACGCTTTGGATTGGCCGTGGGTGCTAGTTGAAACGGTTGGAGTTGGGCAGGTTGAGGTAGATATTGCGGGAGCGGCAGATACGACGATTGTGGTTGTCAATCCGGGTTGGGGAGACGCAGTCCAAGCGAACAAGGCTGGGCTCATGGAGGTGGCGGATATTTTCGTCATCAACAAAGCGGATCGAAAAGGTGCAGATGATACGCGTCGAGATATTCAGCAGATGCTTGAATTGTCCTCCCTTGGAGAATGGGAACCACCGATATTGATGACTGTTGCGACCGACCAAGTTGGTGTTGATGAGCTGTGGAGAGAAATTGCAGCACACCGTGAGTATCTCGAAAACTGCGGTGAACTTAAGGCACGACGCATCCGACGGATTGACGCTGAGCTAAGCGAAATTGTGACTCGAAGCCTTGAAAATCGAGTCGTAGCGACAATGGATCGACCGGAGACAGCCAAACTAAAAGACCAGTTAATGCGGGGAGAGATCGACCCATATGCGGCGGCGGCCCAGCTTATTTCGATGGCAGAAGACGATAATTAATCGAGCTCATCTCGGGCCAGCGCGAAAACGGCTTCTCGTTCATTTGAAGAAAGATTTACATCCAACAACCTGAGCTCAGCGGCCTCACGCACGCAAGCCAGGACTTCTTTGGCTCCGAATTCTTTGATGAAGATTTTTGCGAATCTTTTCCTGAGACTGGAAACAAGCAAACGGCCTAGCCGGCCATTGTCAGATTGAGCTGTGCGGAGAATCACGTAGGTCACAGCGGCATCGAACGCTGGAGAACCACGAGCCGCCCTGTACCAGTTCAACACCACGGGACGTCCGCTCCGCATTTTGATCGCCGCAGGATGTAAGTCCAGATGGACTATCGAGTCGCCCTGGCTGACGCGCTCCCAGTCCGGCGGTGCATTGATCTTTCCGAGGGCCCGATGCAGTCGGGCGAGATTTTTTGCATGTCTGCTGAGCGTCCAGGGGCGAGCTATGAGATCCTCCAACATTGTTGGACCGTCAATGCGTTCTATCACTAAGGAAGATTTAGACAAACGCTTGGTTAACTTAGGCACAGGGAAGCCTGCATCTGCCAGTATCTCTAATGCCTCGGCTTCGCGAGATAGGTCCAGTTCACGGGTGCTTGTTCGAACTACCTGGTCGGGACCGTAATGGCGAAGCTCCCACTCGGACCCAATATTTATGAGCCCGGCGGGCTCCATTTCAGTTCCGGTTTGTTGCCGTTCGATGATTTTCTTTCTCAGTCCCCTTAAATTTCGCTTCCAGATAGACGTAAGGATCGGTTTGGCAAACCGTTCCCCTAGCCTGCCTGCAAAATGCCACGGCAAGTCAATGGACTCAACCCAGCTGAAACGTGTTCCTCCTGCAATAGCGTCAAGTGTGAACCGGCCAACCCCAGCGACGATGCCTGAATGTTTGACCGCCATGAGTTTTTCATGTTGCCATTCGACCACTTCCATTTGATCGCGGACCCTAAAGGGCCCGATAGCTGTTAAGCACACAAAGGTTAATCCTGGCCCTTCCGATATCTCAGATGTCACTTCGACACTTAGGGCATCGATCATCCACTCAGGATGCTTCGTTACGTCTCGGAGGTAGTCCCATACTTCTGTAGGAGAGGCGGGTAGATCAATTGAGATTTGAATCTTCATCTACTTTTGCTCTCAGGCAGTGGATCGGAATTATGAATTAGCTAGAGCGTAGACGGATACATGGTGATCGCTTGTGCTGGTAAAAGCGCTTTGCTGCCAATCTTGCCATCGCTCCACCAATTTTAAATTCTGACGGGCTGCAATCTGGTCTAGTTCGTCGGGAGTCTTGATGAGGATTTTCCAAGGGCGTAATACGGCACCGCTTTCGCCTAACTCCACACTTTGACCTCGTACGATTCCCGAAACTTTTTCTCGAATTGTGATGTTGAGCACAGTCGTATTGGCCAGATGGCGGGACTCGACTCCTCTGGTTGGTAAAAGAGAGTAGTTAGAGGGGACAAAGGCTTCGACAATGAATAGCCCGTCTGGTGTCAAACGATCTCTTACGAGCTGAAGACATTGTTCTTGTTCGGCTGAATTAACGAGATTGAAAAAAGTGTTGTATGCACAAAAAATAATTTTGAAAGGCCCGACCGGAAGCCATTCAGCCATATCCGCTAAGTGAATCTTGACGACCTTTGAAGTATCTCTGGCTTTTAAACGTCTTAGCATTTCAGAAGATGAGTCCACCCCTGCAGTGGGTATGCCTTTAGAAGCGATTGGAAGGGCTAAACGACCAGTTCCTACTCCTAATTCGAGGACCTCCCGGCCTTGGGAAAGATGGCTGATTAGAGCTACTGTGCCTTCTACATCCGTTACTTGCTGGTACCAATCGTCGTACACATCAGCAAAGGCATCACCGTAGGTTGACGATAGATAGTTAACTGAATTCGGCAGCTCCATACCACTCAGTTTATTTGGGGCCTAACCTTGGTGTCATGAAGACAGCAAAGGTTGATCGCTCTGTATACCTCGATTGCGCTGCCTCTACTCCAGTCAGGCCAGAAGTTCTCGATGCAATGTTGCCCTATTTTACCGAGCACTTTGGAAATCCATCTGGTGGTCATCGTATGGCTCGGTCGTCTAGGACCGCGATAGACGATGCTCGAGAAATTTGTGGACGCTTCTTGGGATTTGGTCCCCATGAGATTGTCTTTACTAGTGGTGGCACCGAATCGGATAATCTTGCTATCCATGGAGTATGTGGTGCAGATGGCGTTGCTATCTGTCCTGAAACTGAACATCATGCGGTGTTACATCCTGTGGAATTCCATAACGGGCGGCTAGTAAAGGTCAGTTCGGCCGGCGATATTGACCTAGAGCACCTCGAGACCCTGCTCGATGAGGAGGTATCTGTTCTTTCCGTCATGTTGGTAAATAATGAATCAGGGAAGATCATTGACCTGGAACCGATCGCTGAACTGAGAGATCGTCATGCTCCGCAAGCCATGTTGCACACAGACGCGGTTCAAGCAATTAATTGGATTGATCTCGTTGATGCCTCGGCGAGGGCAGACATGCTTTCTATAAGTGGCCATAAGTTTGGTGGACCGAAGGGGAGCGGTGTGCTGGCTGTTCGAAACCACGTCGGGCTCACCCCGCAATTACTTGGTGGTGGTCAAGAAGCAGAGCGGAGAAGTGGAACACACAATACGGCAGGGATAGTAGCGATAGGCGTTGCGTTGCAGCATCTCGAGAAGTCCCGAAAGAGTGAAATTGAACGTTTGGGGATCCTTGCCGAACGCTTGGCCACCAGCTTGAAGGAAGCTATGCCTGGCTGTTCTGAAACCATTCCTCAAACAGAAAGAGCAGCGGGGCTTCTGCAACTAGTTATTGAAGATATCGAGAGCGAAGCTTTGTTGGTATTGCTTGAACGTGAGGGAGTGATGGCATCAGCGGCCGCATCGTGCGCGTCTGGAGCAATGGACCCTTCACACGTGTTAGCGGCGATGGGGATGGACAGGGCGTTGGCAGCAGGGTCACTTCGGCTTTCTCTAGGTTGGTGCACTGAAGAGTGGGAAATAGAACACGCTATTGAGGTGATACCTCGTTGTGTTGAACAACTCAGGGGTGAATCGTGAGTCGCGTTCTTGTAGCGATGTCGGGTGGGGTCGATAGTGCGGTTTCAGCGGCCCTAATGAAAGAACAGGGTCATGATGTAACTGGAGTGACCCTGAAGCTCTGGGGCGGTCCTCAAGATCAAGGGTGTTGCTCGGTTTCAGATGTGGACGATGCTCGCCGAGTTGCTCAGCAATTAGATATCGACCACTTCGTATTCAACTATGGCGAGGAGTTTGATAGGCATGTGGTTGGCCCCTACGTAGATGCTCACGCGGTTGGTTTAACCCCCAACCCGTGCATCGAATGCAACCGACACATCAAGTTTGATGCCTTAGTAACTCGTGCCAAAAAGTTAGGGTTTGATTCGGTAGTCACGGGCCACCACGCCAGAATTGTTGATACCGATAAGGGTTTACGGCTTGCTCGAGGAGTTGATGAGAGCAAGGATCAATCATACGTCCTCTATATGTTGACGGCGGCGGACCTTTCTATGCTCGAGTTCCCGGTTGGTGAAATGACGAAGAGCCAAGTTCGTGAAATAGCTAGTCGCAGAGGCTTACGATCGGCGACGAAGCCTGATAGCCAGGATGTTTGCTTTATAACTGCTTCAGAGGGACGTGCCCGTTTCTTGTCTGACCGGCTTGAGTTACACAGTGCTGAAGTGGTGGATGTGAAGGGCAATGAACTTGGATCTGTTGACGCGGTCGAGCTGGTAACTATAGGCCAACGAAGAGGGCTTAATCTTGGTGGAAATGCTGACCGAACCTACGCTGTGCAGGTAGATGTCCGGTCTCGTCGAGTAGTGGCGGGTAGTGCTGAAGACCTGCTTTCAGAAGAAGTTTCCCTATCAGATCATGTTTGGGTAGACGAGCCGTATATAGGACGCTTGCAGGTCCAAATCAGTGCTCATGGCGCTCAAGAACCTGCTTATTTAACCGCGGATGGAAATGTGCATTGGGACGATGCACGGCGAAAGGTAGCGCCTGGCCAAGCGGTGGTGTTCTACCGTGATGACTTAGTGATAGGCGGGGCTACGGCAGTCTGAAGATTATCGAACCAGTCTTCTTAGGTAGGCCTCTTTCAGTACTGCTCCCGGACGAGTTGGAGAGAACAAAATTCTTTTCGCCAGTTTCACTTCGCTCACTCCCCGTGACCTTGGCACCACTTCCACTTCGCCATGAAGAGCGACTTGGAGCACAGGGCCCAAGGCGAATTGAGTGACGTCGATGACCTCTTCACTATCGGTTTCGGTGTCGGCAGGTGCGGGACCTAGAGAGATAATGTCTTGTCGCCTTAGAAGAAAAGGTTCCCTGGTTGCTAGATAGTCATGAATTACAAAACCATTTGGAACGAAAACTATCCACCTTCGAGCGAGCTGGTGAATTGCTCGAAATCCGAAAGCCGAAATAGGCCATCCGATGCCTATGAATACCATTCCTAGAATCCAGTTGTCTGAGGCGACCGCTATCGGCCCAGCAATTAGGCCGAATACCACAACAGCCCAAAGCAGGATCAATGGTCCAATGACGATTGCGCTGGGCACTCGAAGTAAAAATCGCTTTTCGTCGCCGTAGCTCAAACCATCCACCATAACGTTTCCCGTTTCAGGCAATAAAGCTAGAAAGCTGGCCACGGTGGCATGAGTTAGTGCCAGGGCCAAAATGGCTGTCGAGATATTGGAATAAAGATGGGCTGCTAATAAGGCAGGCAGTGTTGCTGGCGTTAGAACACGCATCACGGTCAAGCCCCAAGGCCTTCGGATAATGCACGACCCCAGAACTAGTCCCCATCCGACCCAAAAACAAACGGATGCCCCGATCTGCCTTTGCATCGTGTCTTGTTGCAGCGCTGTATCTATGGCAAACCCCATAGAAAAAGGCGCGGTCACCCAAACAGCTACGAAAATTGGAAGTGGTTTATTAACCTTCACCTCTCAATCGTGGCTTATTTCGGCGCGCTCTTCATAACTACCTAAGTAATAGAACGACAAAACCTGGTCTTCCATGTAGCTAAAGTCAGTCTTGTCATGAACGCATTCGATTCAGATCAGGACCGTGTGGTTCACTTGCGCGCCCAGATTGCTATCCACAATGAGGCATACCATGGCCGTGATGAGCCAACCGTTCCCGACGCTGTGTATGACCAGATGCTTCGTGAACTTGCAGAAATAGAGGAACGTCGACCTGATCTTTTAACTGCAGAATCACCAACGCAGATGGTTGGCTCAGCACCGAGCGAAATCTTTGCTCCCGTAGAACATAAAGCTCCGATGATGTCGCTAGATAATGCGATGGACCTGCAAGAACTCCAATCCTGGCACGAACGGGTCCTCAAAGGAATTGGAGATCCAGATTCTTGTGGGCTTGTGTGCGAGCTCAAATTCGATGGGCTCGCTGTTTCTATTCGATACGAAGATGGCGAGTTAGTTCAAGCAGCGACTCGAGGTAACGGTCGGGTTGGAGAAGATGTCACGCATAATATTCGGACGATCAAAGATATTCCCCACCGAATCTCTGGCGCGCCTGAAGTGCTCGAGGTAAGGGGCGAGGTTTATTTGCCGATTTCTGGTTTCGAGTCTTTGAATAAGGAGCAACTCGCGAAAGGTCAACCACTGTTTGCGAATCCCAGAAACACGGCTGCAGGTAGCCTCCGACAGAAGGACGCGACTGTTACTGCGAACAGAAAACTCGCTTTTTGGTGCTATCAGCTAGGCGAAGTCATTGGCGGTCCGCTGGTGAAATCATCTAAAGATACTTTTGAACTACTCAAGAGCCTCGGGCTTCCGGTCAACCCTGAAGTCGCAGAATTTTCTGACTTCAAAGAAGTCGAGCGGTTCTGTGAATCTTGGATGTCGAAACGACATGAGCCCGATTACGAGATCGATGGCGTGGTGGTCAAGCTAGCTGACTTGGCCCAAAGAGAAGCGTTGGGGTCTACGAGTCGAGCCCCACGTTGGGCTATAGCGTTTAAGTTTCCTCCGGAGGAAAAGTCGACGCGACTTATTGCTATTGATGTCTCCATAGGGCGAACTGGTCGCGCTACACCGTTTGCTGTGCTTGATCCAATATTCGTTGGGGGTTCCACGGTTGGAATGGCGACACTTCATAACGAAGACCAGGTAGCAAACAAAGATGTTCGCCCCGGTGACATCGTCGTGATTCGCAAAGCAGGTGATGTTATTCCTGAAGTAGTTGGACCGAACCTGGCTGACCGCTCGGCTGACTCCAAGCCGTGGGTCTTCCCAAAGGTTTGTCCAAGTTGCCAGATGCCCCTTGAGCGCTTATCGGGTGATGCCAACACCTATTGTGTTAATCGTAGGTGTCCTGCCCGGATCGAAACTGGGATTAGTTATTTCGCAAGCAGAAACGCAATGGATATAGAGGGTTTGGGCGAACGCACAGTGCGGAGCCTTGTTGAACAAGGCATGGTAAATGACGTTGGTGACCTATTTGCTTTGACCAAGTCACAACTTATGAAACTGTTAGTCAGCGACTCATCAAATGAGACGCTGGTCAATAATTTAGCCTCAGCAATCGACGAGGCTCGGGAGCGTCCCCTAGGCAATTTACTTATCGGGCTAGGAATCGAACATTTAGGTCCTACTGCAGCGGAACTTGTGGCTCGGCAGTTTCGGAACATAGACAACATAGTGAGAGCGGAACCTCGTGACATCGAATCGATCGACGGGATCGGCCCTGTCATTGCGCAAAGCCTCAGAGACTTTTTTGATGACGCGGATAATAAGGCGATAGTTGAAAAGTTTCGAGTGAATGGAGTACGTCTTGATTTAGCTGACGATGAAATGGATCTGCCACAGGTGCTTAACGGTCGGTCGGTGGTCGTGACGGGGTCGCTAGATGGATGGTTCTTGACTCGGGACGAAGCAAAAAAATCGATTGTTGCTAGAGGAGGTAAGGCTCCTGGAAGTGTGTCTAAAAGCACCTATGCGTTGGTTGTCGGTAGCGAAGCTGGTCAGTCAAAATTAGATAAGGCAACTGATCTAGGAATACCAATAGTTGGTGAGGCAGAATTTCGTCGCTTACTTGAAACCGGAGAGTTATCTTAAAAGATTCATTAAAAAGAAGTCCAACACCATTCATGGTTGATGTTGTCGACTTCAATATCAATAATCGGAATGGCAATCACTTTGGCGCAAATGAGGCCTCGGCGAAGTTGAGGCATCACCATGTCCTCCCCGGGACTAAAGAAGAACTCACCTAACTGCCTAGTGCCAGCACTTAGTTGGTTGTCGGGGATAGCAACTCCGTCAATGATGACTGTTGGTTCCCAACCAGGACTTAACGAAACACCGACCAACGTTTGTTTGGGAGCTTGGGCACCTTCTTGGGGGATTAGTGCAAGCAATCCGGTGGGGAAAGTCGAAGGCTGCGGAGCCCCCCGTGTTGACGAGGCAATCCAAATTACCAATACCAATGCAAAGAAGACGAATATCGTCAAGGATGACGCGACACCTTTCTTGAGACTCCAGTTGCCACCGGGATTGTCCATCATCCAATTGTTTTTTTGAGGCTTCTTCACCTCTCTATAATGGCCGATTATTGGCTGAGTTGAAATTCAGCGACCCGGAAATGGCTGCCACTAGCGGTACTGTCGGGTCGTGCCTCTCGACGATCTAAAAGAACTAGCCGGTCGAGTGCTCGAAGACCGTTACCAGTTGATTGACTACCAGGGTCGGTCACAGGTGGCAGTCGACTATGGCGCAAATGATCTCGAAACCGGCGATCAGGTAATAGTTAAGATCTTTGGCGCTTCGATTTCTACAGATATTGAGTTTTCTAGATCTCTGATTTCAGATGTAACAACGGCAGCATCAGTTATTCACCCCTCTGTCGAGAGGGTTCGAAACTGGGGCAGATTCCAAAAAAGCGCTTATGTGGTAACCGATCAGATTCCTGGTATCACCCTCAAAATGTTTCTGGATTCGGGGAAAGTGCTTAACGTAGCTCAAACATTGAAGTTGGGTATTGAACTGGCGTCAGGGCTGAAGGAAATTCACCTTCAAGGGCTGTGCCACGGTGATATTTCGCCCAACACCGTCCTTCTAAGTTTGGATGGATCTGCGAAGCTTTCGTCTGTTTACTTAGCAAATGCGCTAGTAGCGGCTGAAGCTGGCCGGCTCGAACTGGTGGGAACTGGTATTGATGAGCGTCTACATGAGTTTCAAGCTCCGGAACTCGGCAATGGTTTAAACGGCCTGAAATCTGATGTGTATTCGCTAGCGATGACGATTCGCGCAGCCGAAGGTCAACTGCCGATCGCTTCTCACGACATTGAGGCATCAGATCGCACCGAGCTATTAGGTGTTCCTGGTGTCAAGGACGTCTTCGAGCTAGCTCTGTCGCAGGATCCGGATTTGCGCTGTGACGCAGCGTTTCTGATCGAGGGTCTTGTCAAAGCTGCTAGAAGTCTTGCGAAACCGATGCCAATCGATCTCACTTCATTCTACGTCAGTCAATCTAAGGTGGGAGTCTCGCAGAGTAGTGCGATGGAGGCAGTGGCCTCCGATATCGATCAAGTTCGTTGGCGACCTGTGTGGAAATTAGGTGTCGCTGCAGTTGTCGTTCTGGTGGCGTTCGCTGCTTTTACTGCGTGGGCCGTAAGTAGTGTTCGCCCGCAAGGTCTCGTTAGTCATGAGGTAGCTGAATACGCCGGGCGTACTATCGGCGAAGTGCGTGCAATCGCCGATTCTATTTCTTGGGTTCTTGATGAGGACCAGATACGGACTGACGAGGTACCTGCTGGGATTGTTATAGCTCAACGACCGCCAGCCGGAAGCCGCCTATCTGAAGGAGCGATGTTGGTTGTCGAAGTCGCGAGTGGACCTCGTCTCCGTATGACTCCTCCTGTATTGGGGTTGTCAACAGAGGCAGCTTCATCCCGACTAATGGCTAAAGGTTTCGAGGTTGATCTCGTGCAGCCGCTCTACGACGAGATCATTTCGCCCGGCGAAGTAATCAAGGTAACGATTGACGGCGAAACGGCTTTGGGCGGATCTCTCAGGGAGCCTGGAACGAGAGCCATCTTGATTGTCTCTGGGGGCCCTGTTCCCCGGTCCGTTCCCCAGTTAGGAGGTCTTGATCTAGGGGCTGCTGAGCGGGCATTGGATTCAGTTCAGCTTTCCCTTGCGCGACCACTGACTTATGAGATCAGTGAATCTGTGCCCGAGGGAGCGGTGATTCGGCAGAGTTTGTCACCAGGTTTGTTGGCGGAACGCGGCTCGCAAGTGTCGTTAACGCTGTCAGCAGGTCCAGATCGTCGAGAGGTCCCTGATATGCGGGGTCTCAGCGTTATGGAGGCGAGAGAACGTCTGATCGAAGTTGGACTGAAAGTAGAAGATGTTACGGGCGAAGGCGAGCTAGTTCAGGCGACAGAGCCACCTGCCGGAACAATGTTGGCGCCAAACTCCGCTGTGGTGTTGTGGGTTCCTTCTGATTGATAACGAAGAGTTGTTGAGGGTTGTCGAATTGGAACCGACCTAGCCCCGTAGAATTATGGCAATGGCATCGGGTAACAGTCCAGCAAGGCTGGAGCGAATCGAAAATCGCCAACGAAACGAGAAATGGCCCAATCCCCCTATGTATATAGACATGTCTCAGTGCATTAACTGTGACGCTTGTCTTCGTGCATGCCCACCAAATTTTGGTGCAATCTTCAACCATGGTATTGATGTGATTATCCTGCCGGAATTGTGTTCCGGATGCGATAAATGTTTAGAACCATGTCCCGTAGATTGTATCTATCCTCTTGCTATTGAGGATTGGGCTCCTTCGTCAGAAGAGTGGTGGCAAGAGCCCTTGAGCGTAAATGATCCTTATATGTGAACCGCTTTGGAGATTAAGCATTATGAATCAACCACTTTCGCAAGATCTCGTTGCCCACATGGCTTCACTGGCGCGCATAGACCTCTCCCAGGAAGAAATAGCCCACTTCACTAAACATCTGGAGAAAATTTTTGATCATGTGAGTCAGTTGGACGGCCTTGATCTTGACTCTGTGGAAGCAATGTCACACCCGTACCCGTTATCGAATGTCTTGAGAGATGATGTAGTGGGTCCGACTGTCGAGCCTCTAGAAGTGTTGGATCAAGCACCTGATGTTGCGGATGGCCAATTTCGTGTGCCCCCTATTTTGGGAGGTTCATCTTGAATTCAGCTCGAGGGTTGGCATCGGATATCCGAGAATCTCGTAAGACGGCGGTTCAGGTCTTAGAAGACTTCCTCAAAAACATTGACGATAGAGAAGATGACGTTCATGCGTTCAACTTGGTGGACCGTGAAAATGCGTTTGAGGCCGCTGCGAAGATTGACGAAACTCTGGCCTCTGGCCGTGATGCAGGTCCGCTGGCTGGGGTGCCGGTGGCTGTAAAGGATAATTTATGTACTCGAAATCTTGCCACCACCTGTTCCTCTCGGATTTTAGAGGGATGGGAACCACCTTACGATGCGACCGTCGTCGAACGCCTGCGTTCGGCAGGAGCAGTCATCATTGGTAAAACCAATCTTGATGAGTTCGCTATGGGTAGTTCGACTGAACATTCTGCTTATGGTCCGACCCGTAACCCCCGCGATTTAACCCGGGTACCAGGGGGTTCGAGTGGCGGATCGGCGGCAGCGGTGGCAGCAGGTTTCGCACCCATTGCATTGGGCTCTGATACCGGGGGATCAATCCGCCAACCAGCAGCTTTGTGTGGGGTGGTCGGTGTGAAGCCGACTTATGGGCTTGTTAGTCGCTATGGGCTAGTCGCCTTTGCTTCCTCATTTGACCAGATAGGTCCTTTTGCTAACGATGTCGCTGATGCAGCGCTAGTCCTAGAAACAATTGCAGGACACGACCCTCTTGACAGTACGTCGATTCCTTCGCCCCCACCGAGCTTAAGTGATCGTCTTTCCAGTGGAGTTGACGGCCTTCGTGTCGGTTTGGTATCGGAGCTTTTGGAGGGTGTCGATGAAGATGTCGTCGAACAGCTTCACCAAACAGCTGATGCCTTAAGAGCTGGAGGGGCCATTGTGGATTCGGTTTCGATTCCAGCGGTTGAATATGGACTGACTGCTTACTACTTAATCGCGCCGGCTGAGGCTTCTAGCAACCTTGCCAGATACGACGGCGTCCGATACGGCATGAGAGCCGAAGGTAGTGAGGTAGCGGAGATGAACGCGGCTACGAGACGACAAGGCTTTGGCGATGAAGTTATTGCGAGGATAATGATGGGAACTTTCGCTCTCAGTGCCGGTTACTACGACGCCTTCTATGGGAAAGCACAGAAAGTGAGGACGTTAACCCGGCGAGACTTTGATTCGGCCTACGCGAAGCACGACATCTTGCTATCGCCAACTTCGCCCTCAGTAGCTTTCAGATTTGGTGAGCGGTCGGATCCGATGACCATGTATCGCTGCGATACCTGTACCGTCCCGAGTAATTTGATCGGCGATCCCGCGATATCTGTTCCCTATGGAACAGGGGAGGGAGGAATGCCGGTCGGGGTCCAAGTATTAGCCCCCCAGTTAGGTGAATCTCAAATGTTTCAAGTGGCTTCCTTCATTGAGTCGCAAGCACCAAAGCAAGATGCTGTATGAGTGACTGGGAAATCGTGGTGGGTTTAGAAGTTCACGTTGAACTAGCAACCGAAACCAAATTGTTTTCGCACGCACCCAATAGGTTCGGAGATGAACCAAATACGAATATCACCCCGGTCTGTCTTGGATTACCGGGATCTTTGCCTGTTCTGAATCGTCGAGCAGTCGAACTAGCTATGACGATTGGCCTAGCCCTAGGTTGTGACATCCGGCCATCAGTTTTTCACCGCAAAAACTATTTTTATCCAGATATGCCCAAGGATTATCAGGTAAGTCAATATGACCGCCCTATCTGCGCCGATGGTGCCTTGGACTTGCCGAACGGGACTCGAATAGGTATCGAGCGTGCTCACCTTGAGGAAGACGCTGGAAAGACAACACATATTGGAGGCAGTGACGGCCGAATCCATGGCGCCGAAGAAGCCTTAGTCGACTACAACCGGGCAGGCGTTCCTCTTTTGGAGGTCGTGTCCAGACCAGACATCAGGTCGGCAGAAGATGCCAGGGCCTACGTTGAAGAACTTCGAGCAATCCTGATCGCCACCAAGGCTTCGGAAGCACGCTTGGAGGAGGGATCGATGCGAGTTGATGCGAACGTCAGTGTTCGACCGGTCGGTTCGCAAGAGTTGCGGACACGATGTGAGATCAAGAATCTAAATTCGTTGAGGTCTTTGCAGCGGGCAGTCACTTATGAGGCTGAGCGTCATATCAATCTTTATGAGGCAGGCGAAGAGCCGGTTCAAGAAACCCGCCATTGGTCCGAAGAAGGTAGAACACACACCTTACGATCGAAAGAGGAAGCTAACGATTATCGGTATTTCCCGGAACCCGACTTGGTGTTACTCGACCCTGATCCGGAATGGATCAGGAAAATCGCGACCGCTATGCCAGAACTTCCGGCTCAGCTAAGAAAGAAAATTGTTGCTGAGGCCGGCGTCGATATTGAGACAGCGGCCAGCGTTGTGAGTAGGGGCTTGGCAGTACTCGTGTTAGAAGCGATTGATTTCGGGGCTGACCCTGGAAGAGCTATTAGACACGCAGTTCAGAATTTGTCGATTAAGGGCGCAGGCGAGCTGAATCCGCGGCATTTTGCCGAATTAACAGATATGGAAAAGTCCGGGGCTTTGTCAGCCACGCAGAGCAAACAGATCCTGGTAGAGATGGTCGAAAGCGGGTTTGACCCTGCTTCCATCGCCCAAAAACACGGATTCGAATCAATGGATTTGAGTGAGCTCGAACATATGGTTGATATTGCGATTACCGAGAATCCAGATGCATGGGAAAAGTTTTGCGCAGGCGAAGAAAAGGTCCAGGGAGTATTCGTGGGGGCTGTGATGAAAGCATCAAAAGGGCAAGCCGATGGAAAAGTAGTGTCCACAATTCTTCGAAAGCGCCGGGGCTGAACTTTTTGTATAAAGCTATTTGACTATCGGTGAAAGCGTTCGTGCCTGTTCTATCCAGGCGGCGACTTCTTTTGCAGGTGGTAGACGATTGACCAGCCGTTTCCGACGTTTTTTATCCTCTTCCACCAGTGATTGATGTAGCTGAGCAGGCCGACTTTTTCTGAGTTTGCGCATGGACTCGACTCCTGCAGCTTCGAGAAGTTGGGAATAGCGGGTAGAAATACCATTTACCCTCATGAGATCTGCTTTGTGAACCCATTCAAGTACGCGGCTTTCAGAAACCCCGACTGTCTCGGCGACTATTCGACGTCCCTTCTTAGTAGCGCCAGCCTCGAGTAAGGCGCGACAAGACCAAAGCTCAGCCGCTTTGAGACGGGAGCGGTGCCGAACGCCGATGTCTTGGATCGCCTCGATCGATGGCATAACAACCCCTAGCTCCCCATTGCTGCATCAGGTTTCATTGATGTGACTTTACGAACTTTGCTATTTGAAAGCATCATTTGGAATTTCTCAGAAGCCAGACTCCGTTGGCTAGATCAACGACATAAAGGTTGTCTTTCGAGTCGCGACCAAATGCCACCGGTTGATCGACAAATAATGGAAGGGAGGTCACTTCCGATTTTCTGCCGAGGTCGAGTGTCATTAGTTGACCTGCACACATATCGCTGAAGATGTAACGGTCCTTTAATGATTGGTGGGGTGTATCGCGAAGCACGAAACCTCCGATAATCGCGCATCGGCCCCGCCCATGCCGATATTCAAAATTTGGTGCCCTCAGCGACTTAGAAGGTTCGCCCATAAATGATCTGGAACCCTCCACCAGATTCCAGCCCAGATTGGCACCAGCTTCATCTGGAGAAAGAACGGTAATTTCTTCTGCACATTGCTGTCCTAAGTCTGCGACCCAAAGGTCTCCAGTGACTTCGTCAAAAGAAAAGCGGAATGGATTACGAACACCACTAACCCAGATTCGGGGATCGGATTCAGGACCTAGATCTGGATTGCCGGGAGACGGTCTATGAGGCGGCCACGATTCAGGGTCGATAGAAATCCGAAGAATCGAACCGAGAGGAGTGGAAAGATTCTGTCCGTGACCATACGGATCGCCCAAGCCGCCGCCATCTCCGAATGAGATCAAAAGGTTCCCTTGGCTGTCGAAAGCTAAATCGCCCCCGTTGTGCATCGCTGATGGCTGATCTACCACCATAATTTCGATCTCGGGTCCGACATTTATGATGTCAGCACCTAGAGAATGAGCCGATAACACGCTAGATCCGTTGCTGTCGGTTCTGTTTAGGTATAGCCAGCGAGCATCCGGCGAAACTGCCATGCCTAAAAGTCCTTGATCCATCTCGGTGCTGGTATTAGAAGAAAGGTCGAGCACGGGCTTAGCGACAAGTTCGCCAGATGCGAATGCATAAACCAGACCAGTTCGCTCCGCTACGTATCCGTCGCCAGTGTCAAGAAATACGATGGAGATAGCCCCTGGGAGGTCGACAAAGACTGAAAGTTCAAGATTCTTGGCTGGGCTTGAGATGGGTTCGAGTAGAGGAATGTCGTTAGGACACGGCTCGTTAGAAAGCACAAATTCTTTAGAATCTTGAGAGGGGATTGAAGGATTGGTCTCTGGTTGCCAACGAATTTCGTCCCGCCTGTTGCCTGTGCCCTCAGAATTTGAGGATGGCGTCTGCAATATTGCGATCCCAGCAATTATTGCGAAAGTCAAAATTATGTATCTTGTGGTGCCTGACAGCGGTGCCATTAGATGTTGAATCTAGCTGTGAGTTCAGTAAACGACAGCGAGACTTATCGCTTCTGAAGTTGCGACTCGCAATTCGCGCCGCCAAAATGGTTTTGTGCGATCTGATAAGGACTGATCCGGCGTTACTCGCTTTCTCGTAGTATCAACGTAAGCGGTTACTACGATCCCCTTTGTTGATGGTCCCCTAGGGGGCCATTTGCGTTTATGGGTCATACTTAACACCCGCAGTAATAACTAAGTTCAGCAGTAACCAATAATTTGTCATTAGGAGAAGATCGATGGAACTCACCGGCGCTCAAGCTCTCGTTAAGAGTCTTGAAATGTGCGACGTAGAGGTCATGTTCGGTCTACCTGGTGGAGCGATCCTTCCCGTATATGACCCGATCCTTGATTCGAAGATTCGACATGTTCTCGTCCGGCATGAGCAAGGTGCTGGCCATATGGCTCAGGGGTATGCGCACGTTACCGGTAAACCCGGTGTTGCAATAGTTACGAGCGGACCGGCCGCCACGAATATCGTGACACCCCTGTGCGACGCCTACATGGATTCAATACCAATGGTGGCGATAACCGGACAGGTCGCTCTTGGCTCAATCGGGTCTGACGCTTTTCAAGAATGTGACACGACCGGTATCACGATGGCAGTAACCAAACACAACTATTTGGTTACTGATCCCGGAGACATCCCAAGAATAGTTAAGGAAGCATTTCACATAGCTACCACTGGCCGTCCAGGCCCTGTTCTGATTGATGTTCCTAAAGACGTCAGTAATCAAACGATGGAGTGGTATTGGCCTGATGAGATTGATTTGCCTGGCTATGCGCCAGTTACCAAAGTCGAAGCAACACAGATTTCTAAAGCAATAGAACTGATTAAAGCTGCCGAGAAGCCGGTTGTATATGCGGGAGGTGGATTGTTAAAGGCGCATGCCGCAGATGCGCTAAGACGATTTGTCGATCTAACTGGTATTCATGTTGCTACGACCTTGATGGCAAGAGGGGTGTTCCCTGATCGAGATCCGCTGTGCCTTGGGATGCCCGGAATGCACGGCAATTACACAGCTGTGATGGCCTTTCAAAGAGCTGATCTATTAATAAATCTTGGTGCTCGTTTTGATGACAGGGTTACTGGAAACACTGAATTTTTCGCTCCTGATGCGAAGATTATTCATGTTGATATTGACCCCGCTGAACATGGCAAAGTTCGGCGTCCCGATGTCGCTATACGCGGCGACGCCCGGCAGGCTCTGGAAGCATTAATAGCAGAATACGAAGTTTCGGCTGACTCATCGGTCGACCGTTCTGAATGGAAATCAACGATCAGCGGTTGGCAAGAGCAACACCCTTTGAAATACGAACAGTCTGATAGCGGCTTCCCGCTCAAACCCCAGTTCGTGCTCGAACAGTTGAGGGATAACACGCCTGACGACACCATCGTGGTGGCAGGCGTTGGTCAGCATCAAATGTGGGCGAGCCAGTTCTGGAAATTTGATTATCCGTACACCTGGGTTAATTCAGGAGGTCTCGGCACGATGGGGTTTGCAGTGCCAGCGGCGATTGGGGCGAAGGCAGGTCAACCAGAGAAAACGGTATGGGCTATTGACGGTGACGGCTGTTTCCAAATGACTGCCCAAGAACTAATTACTGCGGCGGCTGAAAATATTCCCGTCAAGATAGCGATTCTGAATAACGCCTACTTGGGAATGGTCAGACAATGGCAGGAGTTGTTCTATGACGAGCGTTATAGCGAGGTCTATTTGAGTCCGGACCATCCTGACTACGTGGGTTGGGCCGAGGCTATGGGCTGTGTCGGAATGCGGGTTGAATCTGCGGACGAAGTTGTGCCGGCTATCGAAAAAGCAAACGAGATCAACGACAGGCCCGTTGTTATCGACTTCCGAGTAGATGCATTTGAAAAGGTCTACCCGATGGTTCCTGCTGGAGGATCGAACGACGACATCATTCTCGGACCCGAGGGCGATGCAGATGCCAAAGCCAAGGGGACGGCCCCTTCATGACAGATGCGACAACTTCCGATAGTGAACCGAATCTGCACATTCTGTCGGTTCTTGTGGAGAATAAATTCGGTGTTTTAGCTCGGATAGCAGGTTTATTCAGTAGGCGAGGTTTTAATATCTTTTCGCTTGCTGTTGCCCCAACTGACGATTCATCCCGAAGCCGAATTAGCATCGTCGTGGACGTGCACAACACTGACGCCACGCAAATAGCTAAGCAGTTGGACAAACTCGTCAATGTGTTGGATATCAAGGAGTTGAAGCCCGGATTGTCGGTTGAGCAAGAGTTGATGCTTGCTCGAGTCAGAGCTTCCGATGCTGAAGCTGTCAGACACATAATTGACGATTTTGGGGGCTCGATTGCGGACTCGAATGAACAAGAACTGATTGTTAGTGTCCACGCTCACCCCAATGAACTTGACCGGTGCGAAACTGCATTACACGAATTTGGCATTGTCGAACTTCAACGAACAGGCCGAATTGCGTTAGGCCATCTTGATGGCTGAGAATTATTTCAGAACTCGAACGAATCTTAAGCCGAACAACGGTTTTTGCTAATTAGGAGCACATCGATGCCAGCCACTATTTATTACGAAAACGATGCAGATTTGAGCCACCTCGCTGGCCGAACCGTCGCGATTATGGGATATGGCTCACAGGGTCATGCCCACGCCTTGAATCTTCGCGATAGCGGCGTGAATGTTGTGGTGGGTCTTCGCGAAGGGTCATCTTCAACAGCGAAAGCTGAGGCCGAAGGACTCCCCGTTATGACAATTGCCGAGGCAGCTCAAAGAGCCGACGTAATGATGATGGCTCTTCCTGATACGGAGCAGGCATCCATTTATTCTGAACAAATCGCGCCGAACTTGTCTCCAGGGAATGCAATAGCGTTTTCTCACGGATTCAACATTCACTTCGACCAGATTCAGCCGCCCGATGATGTGGACGTTTGGATGATTGCCCCTAAGGGTCCAGGTCATAACGTTCGCAGAACTTACGCTGAGGGTGGCGGAGTCCCAGCGCTGGTAGCTATTCATCAAGACGCGACAGGAAATGCTTTAGACGACGCTCTCGCCTACGCCAAAGGAATTGGCGGCACTCGCGGCGGTGTTTTGACAACCACATTCGCAGAGGAAACTGAAACGGATTTGTTTGGAGAACAAGTTGTTTTATGTGGCGGTTTAACCGAGTTAATTCGCGCTGGATACGACACCTTGGTAGAGGCTGGGTATCAGCCCGAATCCGCATATTTTGAAACCTTGCATGAAGTAAAACTGATCGTGGACTTTATATACGAAGCCGGCATAGCCGGTATGCGCTACTCGATATCAACTACTGCTGAATATGGGGACTTAACTCGAGGACCACGCATTGTGACTGATGAAACTCGCGCAGAGATGAAACGTATCTTGACGGAGATTCAAGATGGAACCTTCGCAAACGAGTGGATTGAAGAAAACCGAAACGGCCTCCCTAACTACAAGCGTCTTGTAGAAGAAGGCAAAGAACATCCGATTGAGGCGGTTGGCGCTGAACTACGAGCAATGATGCCTTGGATAACCGCCGGTAAGCAGGATGTAACCGAAGCATCGGGCGGCGACGTCAAGTAAGCGGGCCCAAATTTTTATACTCACTAATGCTGTCTTATCGATAGTCAAGGCTCTAGCGGCGTGTCAGAACCGTTAGTTACCCCCGTGGCCGATCCGCGTCGAGGCAGTCTTCTCGTTGCAACACCCCTGCTTGAAGATCCAAATTTTCGCAGGTCGGTCATTTTTGTGATTGAGCATGGTTCGGAAGGGTCGTTAGGCGTAGTCCTGAATCGCCCTTGGACGCGCTCATCAGAGCCTCCGCTTCCGGAGTGGTTGGCCAAGGAGGTGATCTTGCCGAAGGTCTATGTCGGCGGACCAGTGCAGCCGGATGCCGTTCTGGCTTTGGTTCCAAGTTCTGCTGATTTGCCCGGAGGTAGCGAAATAACGGAACAGGTTTCAATGTTAGATCTCGAAGTTGAGACCGGTATGTCCGAAGAGCACCTTGAAGTAGTCCAGTTCTATTGCGGATATTCGGGTTGGAGCCCTGGTCAACTTCGCTTAGAGATCGAAGAAGGTGCTTGGTGGACCTTCGATTCCAGTCTGGAAGAATTTCTGTGTGACCCGTCTGATTGTTGGCGAACGGTTCTGGCTCGGCAAAGATCAGCAGCGAGTTTGCTGTCGATTTATCCTGATCAGGCTTATATGAACTGAGTCAAACGTTAGCTAATCCAAAGCGTCCACTATGAAGTCTATGCAGGCACACAATGCTTCGACATCAGCGGGTTCCACTGCAGGAAAGGTAGCTAGTCGCAATTGATTTCTCCCGAGCTTCCTGTAGGACTCGGTATCAACTATGCCGTTTGCTCTGAGAACTGTAGCTATCGTATCTGCGTCCACCCCTTCCAAATCAATGGTGCAAACAACTGGAGATCGTTTATCTGCCTCTGTTACGAATGGTTGTGTGAAAGAGCGGTCGGAAGCCCATTGGTAAATAATTCCGCTGCTCTGCAAGCATCGTTGTTCAGCCCAGGAAAGGCCACCTGAGTTATTTATCCATTCGACCATTTCTGCAGCAAGAAAGATCGTTGCGAGGCTTGGAGTGTTGTAGGTCTGATCTTGTCGAGAGTTTGAAAGCGCTATACCTAGATCAAGGCCTGCAGGAGTCCAACGATCGCCAGAAGATATCTTTTCGATTCTTTCGATGGCTGCAGGCGAACAAGCTGCTAACCACAGGCCCCCTTCGGACGCGAGGGCCTTCTGTGGAGCGAAGTAATAGCAATCAACTTCACTTGGGTTCCACGAAATAGCTCCCGCGGCAGAAGTAGCGTCTACCAGCACCAAACCTTCCATGGCAGGACGGTTCAAGGGCGCAGTTACGCCAGTAGAAGTCTCGTTGTGGGTTAGCGCGTAAGTGTCTACGGTCGAGGCAGTTGGAGAAGGACAAGTACCAGGTTCGCTTTTGATTACCTCTGGTTCATCGAGATGAGGAGCCTTTTGCACAACTGTCGCAAATTTCGATGAGAACTCGCCGAAATCCAAATGTTGGCTTGAAGAGTTAATTAGGCCAAAAGACGCAGCATCCCAAAACAAAGTCGTGCCGCCATTTCCCAAAATGATCTCCCAGTCCGTCGGTAATTGAAACAAACTAGAAAGACCTCTGCGAAGGCGAGAGACATGATACTTAACTGTGTTTTGTCTGTGGCTAGTGCCCAGATATGTAGGAGCCGCCGCTAAAAGGGCATTTACAGCTTCTTCCCTAACTTTTGAGGGACCCGACCCGAACCGCCCATCTTTAGGAAGTATTTCGGCGGGAAGAGAAATTGAATTTTCAGTAGCGCTCATGGCCTGTCACTATGTCGGTGGGCCATTCGAGTTAGGCCCCAAGACCGTAGGAGCTTATCCGTGAATAACCGAGTTTCGTCCGCTGTTGGACAGATCGCCGAATCCGCCACTCTTGCAGTTGACTCGAAGGCGAAAGCCTTAAAAGCGCAGGGAGAGAACGTCATCGGGTTTGGGGCCGGAGAGCCTGATTTCGCGACTCCAGCCCACGTAGTTGAGGCAGCGGTGCAAGCCTGCGGAGATACCAAGCATCACCGTTATTCACCTGCGGGTGGGCTTCCAGAATTGAAAGAGGCACTGTCCCAAAAAACGATTCGTGATTCTGGTTTAGATCTTGACCCAACCCAATTTCTAGTGACTAATGGCGGGAAACAAGCTGTTTTTAATACGATGATGAGTCTGATCGATCCTGGAGACGAAGTAATTCTTCCAGCGCCGTACTGGACTACCTATCCCGAATCGATTCGCATGTTTGGCGGGGTTCCAGTCGAGGTCCTGGCTGGCTCGGATCAAGGCTTCCGAGTGAGTGTCGAACAACTTGAGAATGCAATGAGCCCAAAAACTAAGGCTCTTGTTTTTGTTTCACCCAGCAACCCCACAGGCGCTGTGTATTCCAAAGAAGAGATCGAAGCAATCGGACAATGGGCCGCAGATAAAGGAATATGGGTAATTACTGACGAAATATATGAGCACCTTGTTTATGGAGAAACAGAACACTATTCAATGCCTGTTCTGGTACCCGAGATCTTGGATCGATGCATCGTCTTGAACGGAGTGGCTAAGACATATGCCATGACAGGATGGCGTGTCGGTTGGATGGCCGGTCCGCTTGACGTGATAAGGGCGGCGTCAAATATGCAGAGTCACGCCACTTCAAATGTCTGCAATATTGCTCAAGTGGCAGCTGCGGCAGCTCTGAATGGAGGCCTTGAGGATGTGGCGACGATGCGTGAGGCGTTTAACGAACGAAGAGTCACTATCCACAAAATGTTGAATGACATCGAAGGAGTGGATTGTCTTGAACCTGAAGGCGCGTTCTACGCGTTCCCGTCACTGGTGGGCTTGTTAGGTCGAGATATAGCAGGACGAAAAGTTGCTTCGACTTTGGATTTAGCAACAGTTGTTTTGGAAGAGGCGAAAGTAGCCTTTGTGCCCGGTGAGGCCTTTGGGGCCCCTGGGTACGCTCGATTTTCGTTTGCCTTAGGAATAGACGACCTAGTAGACGGCATAGGTCGAATAGGCGAATTGGTTGCTAACTGACATGGGCAAGGTATTAGTCACAGAAGAACTCGCTGAAAGTGGTTTAGACCTTCTTCGAGCTCGAGGTCACGATGTTCAAGTTCGCTTAGATCTGTCCGCTGCAGATCTGCGTTCGTATATTTCCGAAGTTGATGCACTGATTGTTCGCTCGGCGACTCAGGTTGACGCTCAACTTCTGGAGGTCGCGAATAAGTTGCAGGTCGTAGGTCGAGCTGGAGTCGGTCTGGATAACGTCGACACGAGCGCCGCCACTGCTCGAGGAATTTTGGTTTGTAACGCTCCTGAGTCCAATGTTGTATCCGCGGCAGAGCACTCGGTGGGCTTGTTGCTGGCGCTTGCGCGCAATGTTGCGCAAGCTCATGGCGCTTTGGCTGAGGGGCGCTGGGAACGCAGTCTCTGGACTGGAGTTGAGTTACTTAATAAGACAGTTGGAATTGTGGGGCTTGGTCGAGTGGGAAGGCTGGTAGCAAAGCGACTTAGTGGTTTTGATATGCAAATTCTTGCATTCGATCCATTTGTTAGCCCCGAGTCGGCGCGTGAAGTCAACGTAGAAATGGTGGAACTTGACGAACTATTGGGTCGATCAGATTTTGTAACTGTTCATTTGCCTAAGACTGAAGAGACGGTTGGTTTGTTCGATGCCTCACGGTTCTCGAAATTTAAGAGCGGCGCTTTTCTGGTGAATGCCGCTCGGGGTGGGGTAATTGTTGAAAACGACCTCGTTGATGCTTTGAGTAACGGGCAACTTGCGGGAGCTGCTCTGGATGTTTTTGATACTGAACCTAAGCTAAATTCGCCATTGTTTGGTCGAGCCGACGTTTTAGTCACGCCGCACCTAGGGGCAAGCACTAATGAAGCTCAAGATCGAGCTGGCCTGACGATTGCGGAGCAAGTAGCCCTGGCCCTTGATGGTGACTTTGTGCCTTTCGCTGTCAATATTGCAGCTGACGAGGCATCTGACGCGCTTCGTCCGTATCTTGGGATCGCGGAAAGACTCGGAGCTTTCTTCAGTGGATTAGTTGGTGAGCTCCCCACCGAGATTGAAGTCAAAGTCGCGGGTGAGATAAGTGGTTATGAAACAAAGATTCTGGTTCTTTCCGTACTGCGCGGGATCTTGAACAAGGCTTGCGATGGACCTGTCACATTCGTTAATGCGTTCCAACGCGCAGATGAATTAGGAGTCCAGGTGAGTGACTCGGGATCTCGCGATGCCGGAGAGTTTCGCAACCTTGTTGAAGTGCGTGGAGGCTCTCATGCAGTGGCTGGGACCCTCATTCGCTCGGGAAACGAGCCTCGCATCGTGATGATTGACGACCACTCGGTGGAAGTGCCTCTAGCGAAGCACATCTTGGTGATTCGAAATGATGACCGTCCGGGAATGATCGGCACTGTTGGGACTATTTTGGGTGGCGCTGATGTAAATATCTCGTTCATGGGTCTAGGACGTGACGGCGTCGGAGACCATGCTTTAATGGCATTGGCATCAGACCATTCGATAGCTGAAGCGACTTTGGAAGATCTTCGATCGGAAGCAGGAATTCAGTCGGCCTCAGTGGTAGCGCTTGAATAGTCGATCTAATAAAAGACTGTGGCGCTCAAGTACTCGGAAGCCAACCTGACCGATTTTTCTCGTAGCCATCGATCGAACCTTCGCTTCTGAGAGTAATTCCTATGTCGTCGAGTCCTTCAAGGAAACGTTCTCGTGTCGCGTCGTCCATTGGGAAGTCTTCCTCCAGTCCGATAGCTGGGACTAGCACTTTTAGCCTTTCAACATCAACCGTTACAGCTAGACCCGGGTCTCGATGGAGAGCCTCCCGCAATTTAGAAGCACCGTTTTCGCTAATCTGGCATGGAATCAGGCCGTTCTTCGTGGCATTATTTTTGAAAATATCGCCAAAACGAGGAGATATAACGGCCATGAAGCCGTAATCCATAAGGGCCCAGACCGCATGTTCGCGCGAAGAACCTGTTCCAAAGTTGGAACCTGCAACCAAGATCGAGGCACCAACGTAATCTTCGTCGTTGAGGATGAAATCTCGTTCATCCCTCCATTCCGAAAATAAGCCTTTTCCGAACCCTGTTCGTTCAACTCGCTTTAACCAGTCGCTAGGGATGATTTGATCCGTGTCGACGTCACTGCGGTCTAGAGGCACGGCGCGTCCCTCGTGTACTCGAACTGCTTGCATAGTTATTCCTCTTTCAGTCCAAATCTTCGGGAGTCACAAACGTTCCGGCTATGGCGCTTGCAGCCGCTACCGCCGGCGACACTAGGTGAGTTCTTCCCCCACGACCCTGCCTACCTTCGAAATTGCGGTTTGAAGTTGATGCGGATCTTTCGCCCGGCTGCAGCTTGTCTGGATTCATGGCTAAACACATTGAACATCCGGGTTCTCTCCAGTCAAAACCAGCTTCTTTGAATACTCGATCAAGTCCTTCAGCTTCAGCCTGAGTTTTAACTTCGAACGACCCGGGAACTACGAGAGTTCGGACTCCTTGTTTCACTTTTCTGCCTTGGGCTACCTCGGCGGCTAGACGAAGATCTTCGATCCTGGAATTGGTGCAAGACCCAATAAATACTGTGTCTAAAGAAACGTCGCTTAGCTTCTCGCCTGCGGTTAGACCCATGTATTCGAGTGCACGTTCGGCCGTCCCGGCCTCCACCGGATCTGAGTAAGAATCTGGTCCCGGAATTGGAGCGCTGATTGGTATTACGTGCGCAGGGTTCGTGCCCCAAGTGACGTGTGGTTCGAGTTGGCTTGCATCAATGTCCACTGACTGATCAAACACTGCTTCATCATCAGTTGTCAGGCCGCCCCAGTCTGCTACAGCGTCTTCCCAATCTCTTCCAGTAGGAGCGTGTGGTCTCCCTTCTAGATAGTTAAAAGTCACTTCGTCCGGCGCAATGAGCCCCGCCTTGGCACCTGCTTCGATTGACATGTTGCACACAGTCATTCGACCTTCCATAGACAGCGCGCGTATCGCTGAACCGCGGTATTCAATGATGTGGCCTATCCCGCCACCAGTGCCTATTCGACCAATAATTGCTAGAACAATGTCTTTTGCCGTTACCCCACTTGGCGCATCACCTTCAACATTGATTGCCATTGTTCCAGGTCGGCTCTGAGGGAGTGTTTGGCTTGCCAGAACATGTTCGACCTCGGATGTGCCGATTCCAAACGCCAAGGCGCCGAATGCCCCGTGTGTTGAAGTGTGGCTATCTCCACACACGACAGTCATACCGGGCAAGGTAAGACCCTTTTCAGGCCCTATTACATGAACGATTCCCTGACCGGGATGTCCCATTGGATATAGCTGTATGCCGAACTCCTCGCAGTTCGTTCTTAACACTTCGACTTGCTTCCTGCTGACCTCGTCAGCGATCGGCAGGTGAATATCTTCGGTAGGAACGTTGTGATCTTCGGTAGCTACCGTCAGATCCGGCCTGCGAACCCGCCTGCCGTTTATTCGCAACCCATCGAAAGCTTGAGGAGATGTCACTTCATGTATTAGATGAAGATCTATATACAGGAGGTCAGGCAAACCATCGCCACTGCGTACTACGTGACGCTCCCAAACTTTTTCGCTAAGAGTCTTACCGGACATCAATATCCTTTTGTTTCGTGCTATTTCGCCACAAGGGCATTACTTCACTGTGTCAGTCGGCTCGACCTTGGTCCAGTTGGACTTTGCTATGACATCACCGATTGCTAATAAAAGTGCTTCTCGAAATACCGCTGGCTGTCCGGCACAAACTGTGTGACTCCCGTCGACTTCGTGTCCAGTTGCTCCCGGAATCACTTCGAGCATTTCTCGTTGTCGTGAGACAGGGACAACCTCGTCATTGGTAGTTACCACCGCTGAGACAGGAACATCAATTGTGCGAAGCCAACGTCGGCTATCGAACAACCCGATTCGATGACCAGCCTGAATGAGTCGCAGAGGATCATGACGGCGCAACTCGCCGATAGCCCACTGACGGAGGTCTTTGCCCGATTTCCCTGTGAGGAGCTGACTGCCGATCAGCTGTCGCAGCGCTCTAGGAATTACCTTGGCTGCCTGAGCCAAAGTCCCGATCATCGCAAACCTGACGTGGTCCTGTTTCGTCGTGCTGAATGAGGCAGCCGTGGCGCACAGCACAAGTCCTAAAACTCGTTTCGGGTGCCGTCGCCAGATGAGTTGAGCTATGGGTCCACCCATTGAATACCCGACCGCGACGACATTCTCTACCCCAAGTTCGTCTAGGAGGGCCACGGCATCGTCAGCGCAATCGGTTAAACGGAACGGAGTTCGAGAACGAATACCTCGTCCATGACCTCGGTGATCGAGGGCCACCAAGCCAAACTTGCCCTCCAGTGCTGAATAGCTGCTGTACCAATTCAGGTCTGCTGTTGCTGTCCAACCGTGAAGTAGGAGCAGAGTTGGAGCGCCCGGAGGAGCTTCGACCACTCGGGCAAAAGTGCGTCCGCGTCCTGGCAGGTCATAGTGTCGACCTCGGGGTAGGACTAAGCGATTTTGTTGATCGTCTCGTTGTGACGCTTCTCTTGGGGCAATTGCCGCGTCTCCGCACATGAAAAATCGTTATACCTCTATCGAGACGATCTCGACAGATAACGAGCCCGCCCCCGCTTCATATTCCACTACATCGCCGACTGTGCCACCCTCGAGAGCTTGGCCCATAGGAGAACCCGGAGAAATGATTTCCAAGCCGTCACGCCGTTCTTCGATAGAACCGAAGAGATACTTTTCTGTTGTGTCGTCGCCTTGGAAACGGATTTCCACAACAACTCCTGGAGTAATTGAGTCGTTTGATGCTTGCTCAACAATCTCGCAATTCTCTAGCACTGAAGAAAGACGAAGAATTCGTCCTTCCATTTTTCCCTGTTCTTCTTTAGCTGCGTGATAGTCACCATTTTCTGAGAGGTCACCGAGCAACCGTGCCACTTCGATCTTGTCGGCGATCTCAATACGACCACGGGTGGTGAGATCCCTAAGCTCGGTTGCTAGACGAGCATGAGCTTCAGGAGAGAGATGGTGTAATTCGGCCACAGCTAAATCGTACCCAATTGAAGTTGAGGTATGAACTGAAGACCAAGTTTCTCGTTGAAGTCAAATAATCAGTTTGACGCAGCGCCTTAAGTTGCCGACAATGGATGATGTGAGGGAAAACCTGAACGACATC